>TARA_R110002049_G_scaffold272304_2_pt1 | contig 10636 bp, 14 predicted proteins | sample TARA_R110002049 | Tara Oceans TARA_R110002049 (sample SAMEA4396941) | marine metagenome | biome: Polar Biome; feature: [SRF] surface water layer (ENVO:00010504); material: water (ENVO:00002006), including particulate matter (ENVO:01000060) such as... | depth 5 m
GCGTAATTTAGGGCAGGATATCCCAATTTTACTTAACTATTTACCATCTGTTGTTACAACCAGTGATGCAGGTGCAGGCGTTGGCTACACTGGTATTCGCGTCCGTGGTACGGATGCTACGCGTGTGAATGTAACCATTAACGGCATACCTTATAACGACCCTGAGAGCCAAGGCACATTTTGGGTAAACTTAGGCGACTTTGCATCTTCAACAGAAAGTTTACAATTGCAACGTGGAGTGGGAACTTCAACAAACGGCTCAGGTGCATTTGGGGCGAGTTTAAACTTACTTACTGATGCATCATCGGAGGAAGCCAATGCTGAAATTTCCAATAGTTTTGGGAGTTTTAATACGCGTAAACATACCGTAAAAATGAGCACGGGACAATTATATGCGGATGCTGAGCGCAGTCGAAGTATTGAAATTTCTGGGCGTTTTTCTAAAATCTATTCCGATGGTTATGTAGATAGAGCCTTTACCGATTTAAAATCATATTTCATACAAGGTATTTATAAAGACGACAACACGTTAATTAAGGGGTTGACTTTTGGTAATACAGAGCAAACCTATCAATCTTGGTTTGGTTTAACCGCCGAAGAATTACAGGAAAATCGTCGTCAAAACCCATATACTTACGAAAATGAAACTGATAATTATTGGCAAGACCATTATCAATTGCATTGGAATGAGCGTTTAAATAATAATTGGTCCACTAATTTAGGCTTAAATTATACCAAAGGGAAAGGGTATTTTGAGCAATATAAACCAGAAGAATCGGCAGAAGATTTTGCCAACTTAATTGAAGATGATTCCGATGTTATTGTTCGCAGATGGTTAGATAACAATTTTTATGTCATAAATGCCAATGTAACATATAAAAAAAATGCTCTAGAAATTATATCTGGAGTGTCGTATAATACTTATTCTGGAGATCATTTTGGCGAAGTGATTTGGGGAAGTGATTTAGCACCAAATACAAATATTAGAGACAGATATTATGAAGGTGATGCTACTAAAAATGATTTCAGTGTGTTTTCAAAAGCCACATTTAAACTTGCCAAAAAATTTACAGGATTTGTTGATTTACAAGGGCGTTTTGTAAATTATAAAACTGATGGCATAAGCTCTGATTTAGTGGATTTTGTTACCGACGCCAATTTTAGTTTTTTCAATCCTAAAGTAGGTGTAACTTATAAACATTGCGATGTAAATAGTTTTTACGCATCTTTCGCAGTAGCAAATAGAGAACCAAATCGGGATGATTTTAAAGCCGGTGTAACCGAAAACGAAACATTAAATGATATTGAATTAGGTTGGCGTTACAACACTGATAAAGTAAGTGTAAATACAAATGTGTATTACATGTTTTACCAAAATCAATTGGTGTTAACCGGCGAACTTGATGATGTTGGCAGCCCAATTCGAGCAACTAGTGGCGAAAGTTACCGTTTAGGGTTAGAAATTGATGCTAACATTAGGTTTAACGATAAGTTTAACACTTCAACAAACTTGGCTTTCAGCAGTAATAAAAACAAAAATTTTACAACACCACTTAATGGAGGATTGGTAAATTTAGGAAACACCAATATTTCATTTTCGCCGGAGGCCGTTATTGGCAATGCTTTAAATTTTTATCCAATACCAAATTTACAATTATCGTTTTTAAGTAAGTTTGTTGGGGAACAGTATTTGAATAATATAGATGATAAAAATTCTAAACTGGATAGTTACTTTGTGAGCGATTTTAATATTAATTACGAAATCAAACCGAATAAACTATTTAAGTCTATTATATTGTCAGGTTTGGTAAATAATATTTTCAATAAGAAATATGTTTCTAATGCTATCGATTATGGCGGAGGTTATATTTATTATTACCCTCAAGCCACAACAAACTTTTTAATTGGTGCGACTTTAAAGTTTTAATTAATTAGGGTCTTTTCTATTCCCCTCCTTCGGAGGGGCTAGGGGAGGCTTTTTAGTTAGAAATCAAAAGCGTATTACCACTTTTTTCTACGCGGTAGTTTCTTAAGCCACAACGTAACGCACTATTATTTAAAGGAAGGCCGTTTACCAAACTATATTCATTTTTATCGGGGCAACCGCAGGTTGCATTCAATCCAGAATTAACCAGTACCGAACAGGCACTTTGCACGTGGTTTGGGTCTGCAGCATCCCATGCAAAAAAATCGGCACCTGTGCTGGCTATAAGTATGCCGCCATTTCCCGCATTTGGAATATACACTGAATTACCGGCAAATTGCAATTGACTGTATTGAGGAAGATTTAAATTCACCACTTCATTTATGCCAATATCCAATAGAAATCTACAGTTTTCATTTTCATTTGAGTTATTACTGCAAGATACTAGGGTTAAAAATAAAATTATCGCAACAATAGTTGACTTCATAGTTCTTAAAATTTGATTTGCAATTTACAACAAAAAGCAGATTATACCGATTGTTAATTCAATAGGCAAATGGTATTAGCTTAAAATTTTTGTATATTTGTTCTACGATCTCGTGTATGCGGGATTTTTTTATTCCGAACAATTTTATTCATTGGTAGCTATTTTAAATTTTGGTATTCATGAATCTTCGATTTCGGAATCTTATTATTAAATAAACGATGAAGTTATGAGTAAAGTATCATACTATACACCTGAAGGATTAAAAAAATTAAGAGAAGAGTTAAAGCAATTAAAAGATGTTGAACGCACAAAAGCATCAAGAGCCATTGCTGAAGCGAGAGATAAAGGCGATTTAAGCGAAAATGCCGAATATGACGCCGCTAAAGAAGCTCAAGGCATGCTGGAAATGCGTATCGCCAAATTAGAAGATGCCTTAGCTGGGGCACGTGTTATTGATGAATCTCAAATGGATAATTCTAAAATTTTAGTGTTATCTAAAGTGAAAATAAAGAACCAAACCAACGGTATGGAAATGAACTATACCTTGGTTGCTGATGGTGAAGCAGATTTGGCATCCGGTAAAATATCTGTAAACTCACCAATTGGTAAAGGCCTATTAGGTAAATCTGTTGGGGATGTTGCCGAAATTGAAGTACCAAATGGCGTTATGAAATTTGATATTATAGAAATATCTAGATAGCTGTCATTCCAAAGTCTATACTGAGCGCAGTCAAAGTAAAGGCAGGAATCTCATGATTTTCATTCGATATTTAATATAAGCTGAAGTTTCTAATGTAGATTACCAATTAACTTAATCAGTAAATATTATAATTTAAGTTTTTTAAAACCCTCTCAAAATTATGGCATCCATTTTTACTAAAATAGTTAACGGAGAAATTCCTTGTTATAAAATAGCAGAAACTGAAGATTTTCTTGCTTTTTTGGATGTGAACCCCAATAGTAAAGGGCATACCTTATGCATTCCAAAAAAGGAAGTTGATAAAATTTTCGATTTAGATGAAACTACTTATAATGGATTAATGGGTTTTTCTCGAAAAGTGGCATTGGCCATTGAAAAAGCGATTCCGTGCAAACGCATTGGCGTTACTGTTATAGGTTTAGAAGTGCCACATGCGCATGTGCATTTAATCCCTTTACACAGTATGGAGGATGCTCGTTTTATTCAGAAAGTAAAATTAACTGAACAAGAATTTCAACAAACTGCAGAGGCTATTAAAGCGCAGTTATAAATAGGCGTAAATAATAGCAACGATTATTGCTATAAGAATAAAGCCAACCGCACCAATAATAACCCAGGATATCTTTTTTAAATAAGTGGCCCCTTTTTTAGGCACCATAGCTTTATGGTGATATTTAAAAACGAGTTCAATATCATCAGTCCATTGTACAGGATAAATAATGCTATTACAGTTTTTGCACATAATCTCGTGTTCAATTCCCGGGGTAATAGACTTGTAAAATTTAGTCTCAACAAAGCGTTGTTTGAAAGTTAAGCGTAACCCTTCACTATTGTAACATTCAGGACAATTATTCTTTAAAATGACTTCTTTTATGGTAATGAATTTATCAGGCATAATTTGATGCGCGTTTTAAAGCAATTTGTATGGTGGTGCCTTTTCCTTTTTCAGATTGTAAAACTTTTATTTTACCATCATGAAAATCTTCGATAATACGTTTTGTTAACGATAACCCTAAGCCCCAACCACGTTTTTTAGTCGTGTAGCCAGTTTCAAATATTTTATTAAAATCTTTTTTGGCAATACCTTTTCCAGTATCGGAAACACTAACTTTTACGTTGTTTTCAAGCTGCGAGATTTCAACAATAAGATTTCCTCTGCCTTTCATGGCATCAATGGCATTTTTTACTAAATTTTCAATGGTCCAACTATAAAGTTGTTTGTTAAGGTTTACCGGAATATTTTCTTCGGGTGCTATAAGTTCAAAATCAATAAGTTTAGACGATCTGGATTTTAAATAATCATAAGAATTAATGGTCTCTTTTACAATGTCTGTAACTTCTAATGTTGGTAACGATCCTATTTTACTAAAACGTTCGGTTATGGTTTTTAGGCGGTCAACATCTTTTTCAATTTCAACAATATAATCAGGATTTACATTTTCAGATTTTAAAATTTCTGTCCACCCAATAAGCGATGATAAAGGCGTCCCTATTTGGTGTGCCGTTTCTTTAGCCATACCGGACCATAATTTGTTTTGGGTAGCGTTTTTATTACTGCTATAAAAAAAGAAAATTACAGCCACAAACAACACAATAATTAATAAAAGGGCTAGAGGATAATACTTTAATTTGTTGAGTAATTCAGAATTTCCGTAGTAAATGGTACTCAATCTACTGTCTCCTATTTTTACAGGGATTGGCATGTTTTCTTTTTCAAATCTTGAAATTAATTTGTTAACATATAACGAGTCTGAAAGTTTTGTTTCATCAATATTATTGTAAGTAACTAAACTGCCATCTTCATTAATAACCAACATTGGGGTTGTTTTATTACTACTTAATATTTTTAAGGTTAAATCTAAATTGGTATTGTTTTCGTTATTAATAAAGTCGGCCTGTGCAAACGACCAAGTTTCCATTTTCACACGTTCTTCTTCCTTAAAATGCTGGAAAAACTCGTAAGTTTTCCATAATATTAAAGAGACAATAATAAAAGATGCCATTATTATAGCCCATCGGAAAGCATTACTGTTTTTGGTTAAAATCATGGTTCAATCAATTAATCAAGTAATATAATGCAAATCTGTTAATATTATTGTTCAAGTTGTTAGTAAATCTGTTTTTAGTTGAACAACATAATAGTTACATTTCCTCTGAGGGTATATTTGGGCAAATTGTTGACAGAGGTAAGCTAATGTTGAAAATTAGTTTAAGTTTTAATGTTTTTTTTGATTAGTTTTGTGAAAACTTATTAAAGTTTAATGACGTCGATAGATCCAAAGAGCTTATCAACCAGCAAACTACACAGTTATTTGCTAAGCGCTGTAGCACCTAGGCCTATAGCGTTTGCTAGTACGCTAGATGCTGATGGAAACCCCAATTTATCGCCTTTTAGTTTTTTTAACGTGTTTAGTGCCAATCCGCCAATCATGATTTTTTCTCCTGCCCGTCGCGTTAGAGATAATACAGAAAAGCATACATTGGAAAATGTTGAAATGACTAAGGAGGTGGTTATTAATATGGTGAATTTTGATATGGTTCATCAAACTTCGTTAAGTAGTACGGAGTATGAAAAAGGGGTTAACGAGTTTGAAAAAGCGGGATTAACCATGTTGAAATCTGATGTTGTAAAACCATTTAGAGTTGCCGAATCGCCTGTGCAATTTGAATGTAAAGTAAATGAGGTGGTAAAATTAGGAACCCAAGGAGGTGCAGGAAATTTAGTGATTTGTGAGGTTGTAAAAATACACATTGATGAGGATGTTTTAAATGAAGATGGTTCTATAAATCAGCAAAAGCTCGACTTGGTAGCCAGAGCAGGCGGTAGTTTTTATACGCGTGCAAAAAAAGGGTTTTTTGAAATACCAAAGCCTATTGCAAGCCAAGGTATTGGAGTTGATAATTTCCCGGATTATGTTAAAAACAGTATGGTTTTAACAGGAAATGATTTAGGAATGTTAGCAAATATTGAAACGTTGCCAACAGAAAACCAAGTAACTGCTTTTATTGAAGATATTAGCGAGCGTTATCCAGATATAAAAACAAAAACACACCGGCAAAAGCATAAATTGGCTCGGAATTATTTAAGTTTTGGCGATATTGAAAGTGCTTGGAAAATATTACTGTCCTAAATCTAAACCTAATAAAGGTAAATAAACGAAGAATAAATAATAACAATAGAAAATAAATAATAAACGTAAAATGGAAGTTCAAGGAAAAATAAAAATGGTAGGAGAAACTCAAACCTTTGGCAATAATGGGTTTAGAAAAAGAGAAGTTGTTATAACTACAGAAGAGCAATACCCACAACATATTATGGTTGAGTTTGTTCAGGATAAAACCGATTTATTAAACAGCTACAAAGAAGGGCAACAAGTAAAGATCAGCATTAATTTACGTGGTAGAGAGTGGGTAAATCCACAAGGGGAAACAAAGTATTTTAACTCTATCCAAGGATGGCGTATTGAAGCTTTACAAAACGAAGCAGGAGGCGATAATTTACCGCCAGTGCCACCAGCAGACGCTTTTGAACCTGCGGGAGATTTAAAAGAAGACGATCACGACGATTTGCCTTTTTAAATAACAGGATACTAAAAACCCCTTCCCTGGCAAGGGAAGGGCGATTTTGATTGCTTAAAGAACCAAAAGACGGAAGGCCCTTAAAATTCAACCTCAATATTTTATTAAATGTTGGGGTTTTTTAATTTTATAACATGCGTTACTTAACAACCAAAATATCGTTTCCTGATGTAAATAAAGCTACCGAAGATGGTTTGCTAGCTGTTGGAGGCGATTTGTCTGTGGAGCGTTTACTGCTTGCTTATAAATCGGGTATTTTTCCTTGGTTTGAAAACGACGCCCCTATTTTGTGGTGGTCGCCCAATCCACGTTTTGTGCTGTTTCCCAATAAATTGAAGGTATCTAAAAGCATGAAACAAGTACTTAGAAACACTGATTATACAGTGAGTATCAATAAAGATTTTAAATCAGTAATCACTGAATGTTCAAAGGCTAAAAGGCAGGGGCAAGCCGGTACTTGGATAACTAAAAACATGATTGAAGCTTATAATAAACTTCACGAATTGGGTTATGCAAAATCTGTTGAGGTTTGGAAAGCGGACAATCTTGTTGGTGGTCTTTACGGCGTAGATTTAGGAAATGGTGTGTTTTGTGGCGAGAGTATGTTTGCCAAAGAAAGCAATGCCAGCAAAGTGGGGTTTATCACCTTTATGCAAAACGCTAATTATAAACTTATAGACTGTCAAGTATATACCAATCATTTGGAAAGTTTAGGGGCTGAGGATATTTCTAGAGACTTGTTTTTGAAATATTTAAGTTCTTAGTTTTTCTTTCTCTATTTAAATAAATATGACTATCGGATTTGTTACTTAAACTTTTTTGTAGTCAGTACGTCAATCAAGTTACCCTCTTTTTTTTACCACCTTTTCTACAGTTACTTTTTTTTTGAAAATCATCTACAAAATCCGTAAGTGTTAGAGTCCCATTTTCGACAATGACACCTATTTGAGTTTCATCAATATTGGGTTGAAAAACCAATTCATCAATAATATCTTGTTTTATTTGTCCATCGGTTCCCATAAAAAATGTTATAATTTTTAAATAATACGTTCTTAATAAAGTCCATTTTAGCCTTGCCTACTTCTACTCGTGGTTGCTCGCCTTCCTGTGTCATTAAACACGCCTTTTGGAGTGATAGGTTCTAATATTATCATCAAAATAATCATGAACACGAACTTGTTTGGCTCTTCTAAAATCTAGTCTATTAAAACGCGATGGCAATGTATTAACACGTATCCAGATACCATTTTCTAAGTACAAGTAATTCCGCAGGGTTAAATCGTAATAAATAGTGTAATCTGGAAAATAGACATACCGAACATTTACCACTCTATTGGGGTAAAACCATGATGGTGGTGGATTGTTTGGCCTTGAAGAAATAATTACAGGCCCACAACTTTCTAAACTAAAAAAAGTGATAACTAATATTGCGACAAAATAAAATTTAAGTGTTTTCATGACTTCCAATTTTCATCAAGAAAAAAAAACAAATAAAACATGAAACATCCATAACTAATCCCGATAGCTATCGGGATAAAAAACAATAAATGTAAACACATGAAACTTGAAATGATATTCGTCATTTTTAGTATAAAATCCATCAACTAACTTTATAGGATATGAAATGGATTGAATTTATTAAAGAATGGCTACTAGAACACCCAACTGCCTTTAGTATAATTAAGTATGTACTTTTGGTAACAACTGTACTTCTGGCAATTCAGTTTTTAAGATACTTATTAAGGAAAAACATTCCGAATACCACATTGCGCTATAAATCACAAAAAGGTGTCGAAATTATAGGCTATATTATTTTGGTTATTCTGTCCTTCTCATATTTTACAGGCAACATCAAAGACTTCACATTAGCCATTGGTTTATTTTCAGCTGGAGTTGCCATCACGTTACAAGAGCTTTTTTTAAGTATTGCAGGCTCTATTTATATTTTTATCGTAAAAGTTTATAAACCTGGAGACCGTATTGAAATTAACGGTATTAAAGGCGATGTTATTGATGTAGATAGTATTTACACCACCATGATGGAAATTGGGCAATGGGCAAGCAGTGATAATTACAGTGGACGTATAGTGAAACTGAGCAATGCCTTTGTTTTTAAAGGCCCCATTTATAATTACTCGCAAGACTTTCCTTTTATATGGGACGAATTTAATTTACCCATAAGGTATGGATCTGATATCGAGTTGGCCAAATCTATTGTTATTAAAATTGCTACTGAAACCCTTTCAGAATATACAACCAATTCAAAAGCGCAATGGGAAGCTGTGGTTAACAAATATTATATCGAAGACGCCATTGTGGAACCCAGTTTAGCCATTACGTTAACAGATAATTGGATTCAATTTAACTTAAGATATATTGTTGATTATAAAAAGAGACGTTCTACAAAACATATTTTAAATGATAAAATTCGTAAGGAAGTTGAAAAAACGAATGGCAAAGTTATTTTGGCTTCAACAACTTTAGAGCTTATTAAAATACCTGAAGTAAAAATTCATATGACAAAGTAAAATAGATTTTAAGTAACTTAAGTTACAGATAAAAAGTGCTTTATCTGATCAATATCATTGTCTTAATATATGAATAGGTTTATTTTTAAACTATTAATTTAAAATATCTATTACAATGAAAAAAATGATTTTTTTAAGTGTTTTTGTAGTTTTAGCAACTAGCACACTTACCGCACAAGACAAAATACAGGATCAAGACCGAGATAGAGTTATACTGGTAGATGGTGATGTATTACAAATTAGAGACCGCGATCAAATTAGATTGAAAGACAAGATTACTTTAAACGATGGCACTGTAGTAAACCCTGATGGCACCTACCAAACTAGAGACCAAGTAAGATTGCGCTTAAAAGATAGTGAATGTTTAGATAATGATGGTGTAAAATACCGTAACGAGTATCAATACCGTTATAAAGTTCAACAAGAAAATAAGGGTTTAGCACAAGCCCAAGTTCAAGAACGAAATCAAAACAGATACCAGATAATGGTGATTGATGGAGAAGCTTATCAAATTAGAAATCAGTTTCAAAATCAAATTCGTGAGCAAATCAAATTGGGTAATGGCGTGGTTGTAAATCCGGATGGAAGCTATCAAACTAAAGATCGAGTAAGATTACGTCTAAATGAAGGTGAATGCTTGAATATGGAAGGCAAAATGTATAAAAACATGCTTCAAAACAGAAAATTGAACATGAATAAACCTTCAATGAAAAACAAGGTTCAAAAAAAAGGTATAATTAAAAAACAAAACAAGAAAAAAGGATCCACTTAATTATAAAAAGAGGGTGTCTGAAAAGTCAAGTCAAGTGTCATTTTGAGCGCAGTCGAAATGCATTGAAATTCAGTATTATAAGTTTTTCGACTGCGCTCAATGTGACAGCAAGTTAAATATTATACTTTTCAGACAGCTTCTTTTATAAACTTAAAAACAATCGCCATGAAAATTTTTAAACATATATGGCTAGTTATTTTATTAAGTATTATAATTAGTAAAACGGCGTCCTGTCAAGACAATGAAGATACAGATTACCAAACTATTTACAAAGATTCATCTTACTTTTCAGTAAGCCTAGGTTTTATTAGTGATGCCGTTTTTTTAGGCAGAAAAGACTCGATAAGCGCACCATACCTGTTTCCTACAATAACTTATTACAACAAAAGCGGATTATATGCAGCAGGATCATTTTCTTATCTCACTAAAAGTAACGAAAGTAGAATCGATTTATTTTTAGGTACGGTAGGTTATAGTTTTAATATTAAAAAATTAAAGGCAGATTTATCAGCTTCAAAATATTTTTTTAATGAGGATAGTTATAATGTCATCTCTCAAATTGACGCTGACTTAACCCTAAGTTTAACATATGATTTTAAATATTTGTAACTATTCAGGTTCTATATTGGGATTGACATCAACCTTT
>TARA_R110002049_G_scaffold247333_1_pt1 | contig 10628 bp, 8 predicted proteins | sample TARA_R110002049 | Tara Oceans TARA_R110002049 (sample SAMEA4396941) | marine metagenome | biome: Polar Biome; feature: [SRF] surface water layer (ENVO:00010504); material: water (ENVO:00002006), including particulate matter (ENVO:01000060) such as... | depth 5 m
AGGTCTAGCCCAATCAACTGGCATGATTTAAAAGACGATAGCACTTGGGAGCATGGTTGGAAGTAAAGACTTTAAAAATTTACGAGCACAGTATGGGCTTTATGGAGTCAGACCAAAATCTCAACCTTCCTAAGTTTGACCCTGCTTCAATTAATTTATTAACTGCCTAACAGCGGCTTAAATTCAGATAAAGGGGTGACAGATAAAGGCGGATAAAGGGGTAATTGATGACTTTTAAGTCGCTACTATAACTTCCAATGCAACCACTCATACAGTTATATCATTCAAAATCAGGAAAAGGGCTTTGACCCCTTATGGTTAATAAACTCTAGAATCAACATTCCTAAATAATACAAATTGAGGTTGGCAAATAAGTATCTCGTGATTATTACCTAAACTCTTCTCGATATTCCGCTTTCGGCCGAGTGTGACCCAACTGATGGTTTACAAGGGTTCATCAGCTGAATCCGCTCAGTTATACTTTTGAAAAGCGATAACTGCCTTTAATGTTTTCAGCCAAAAAACTACCAATGGATTGTGCATCTCGTAATTCCTCAAATAAATGTTCAGGTACATCAAAGTACTGGTAGGTGCCCCCATTATTAAATTCGACCTGAAGTGTGGAACTATCTTCATCATAACCAACTGCAGCTACATTACTTGAGTCAACATTTTTCATATCCATAATTATTTCCTTTTTATTTTACTTTATCAATTTTAGGGTTTTGCGATCGCCAAGCTTCAATAAGTTCTTCATAATTAGGATTAGGCTCCATATCTATGCCCCAACCACCTGGATTTTGGGAGTCCTCTATACTTACTTCGTCATAAATAATAGGGTCTTGACTGTCTGGTCTTCTGTTCTTGGGTGGAGCTTCAATTGTTGTCCGCATAGGAAGCTTAACGGCTTCACCCAATATTATTGCTTCGCCAGTTCTTAATATTGGTAACATCCCAGTTAATCCGTCCAAATTATCAGCTATGGCTGATGTAATATGTCCTCTATCAGAAGCATTTGACAGCCTTAGTGCAAAGAAAGTACCGCATTGAGAAAGTATTGTTGGGTTAATTTCAGATGGTCTTTGGCTAACAATCATCGCACCAATTCCATATTTCCTACCTTCCTTTACAATCCGCTGAACTACCTTCGATGCCATTCCCTTAGAGTTATCGTTTAAATAAATATGCGCTTCTTCCATAACAATTAATAAGGGTCTATGACGGCCACCTTGCGAAAGATTTCTAGCCCAAAATAAAGCCTCGTATAACAGTCTAAGCAATGCTCCTATAGTTGTTTGCAAAATATCAGCTGGAACACCTGAAAGATCTAGAATTGTCACGGGTCTATCGCTTCCAATCCAGTTTTTAAGCAGTAAACTCAAATCCTCTGTAACAGCACCATACTTATCAGGCAACAAACTATCAGGTTTAAAAATGAAATCATATCGAGGAATTCTAAGTTTTGTCCCTAACAATAAAAGCTGCTTACCTATAGCCACTGAACCGGGTAAATAGTAAATTTTATTTTCGTCTTTTCCTGTTTCTACATGTTTAAATACTGGCGCAATACCCTCAGAAGCATTACCTACCAAGTTATCTCCGTTTGCATCTTTTTCATAAGCCAAGTTGTCTATGGGTTTACTACCTTTAACTTTATAATACGTCCCAAAGGTTTCAACAAATAATTCATACCATAACTCATGGATACTAAATGGTATTGGAGAGTCTACGCTGAGAGTATCAGCTGACGCTCCTTTTCTAGGCGTGATTTTTAACGAATCCAATTTATATTTTAGTACTCGTTCCATAACAATATTTTTAACTTTTTCGTCTTGAAACTCACCAAAACTGATCTCGCATAATTCGTCAAAATTTAGCGCCCAAAAGGGAATATATAATTTTTTCTCTTTTAATTTTGAATTTGAATCTCCATCAATTTTATAAATATAAGCCCTATCTTGTAATGCTTGACCATATTCGCCATGAAGGTCGAGCATGATTACTCGAGAAGATGGATATTTTTCAACATCTGACAATGCGTTCATAATACTTGCCACAGTTGTAGACTTACCTGACCCTGTAGTACCTACAACTGCTGAGTGGCGTGTGACCAATTTATTTACATCCACTAAGGCAGGTATAGAATCTGCGTTGGAAACATGCCCAAGTTTTACGAAGTAGGGTTTATCAGGTTGCCCATAAATATTCTTCAATTCTTTTTCTGAGACTAAGTGTACTTCATCACCTATCGTAGGATATTGAGATAAGCCTCTTTGAAATACACCATTTTTGGGGCCTTCACCTATTAACTGAATTGTCATCCATCTATTACCAAGAACCTGATTCTCAATTTGATTTTGAGGTACAGCGCTGGCACCAACTTGGCTAATAATTCCAAACAGATTAATAAAGCCAATAGGTATTCTAATAAAACTGCCTATTTGGCCAATACGATACCCTTGTCCATCTATGTAGACAAAACCCGTTAGCGATTCCGTTGACAGCGAAATGCTAACTGTAGTGCCACTAACATCTTGAACATCTCCAAGGTATGTTTCTTGATTAGACATCCTTCCCGTCCTTTTCTGAACCAATTATCTTCTTTAAGAAACTGGTAAATTCAGAAAAATCACCAAGCTTAATTAATGTATTAAATTTCCCATCACTATCAGCATCACTTCTATGAATAAAATTCCTGATATCTGGTTCATCTTCATCAGTTTTGGCATCGCTCCAGAGTCCAATATTTGTACCTATTATTGCTTTGTCATATGTCCAGATATTAAGGTTGTGTCGACTGTTTGCTAACCTATAAGCTTCTGGATAACGATCGACTAATTCCCCTTCCTTATTTTTAATTAGCTCGCCTTTATCATCCCGTAACTCGTATGTTCCAAACATTAGGCCAAGTACCATTCCTGTTGGATTCGCTTTTAGTGCATTAATAATAGTATCGTTCAAATGACCGTCATTAAATGAATAGCCTGATAAGATTAAAAGAGATGATTTCTTCCTAACAAATCTACTTAATTGGTCTATTAAAGCAAGATAAGGCATCTTCCTGCTTTCTTCATATTTAAGATGTGATGGATATATTAAATGTGACGCATCTTTTTTAATTTCAGAAGAGCGGTAGACTTTTTTAACATCTCTGCCTTCTTTATCTTTTTCTGTTTCCTGATACCAATTAATTGATCCATGTATTTTCCAGAGCCTCGACCAATGTATAGGGATTAAGGCATCTTCTACAGCTCTTAAATCAAAAAAAGACCTTCTGGAGCCAACAAAACCATCAAAATAAGGAACCTCTGAATCTTCTAATGCTTGCTCCATTAATAAATCGTAGTTGGTTGTAAACAATTCAACAGCAACTTTTCTATCTATAGATCCCATCCATTTGCACAAACGATGATAAGGGGTTTCTTGGTCAGGCAATTCCACATCTAGCTTTGCTACAATTTCAGAGCAAATATCTCGCTCTAAATCTAACAGCTCATTTTCCGTTAAACCTCTTACACTCCCCCCTTTCGATACCAATAACAAACTCCTTAAAAAGCTTAGAATATCTTCGATATTTTCTATATCTTTTTTTGCCTCTTTCAGCACATCTAACAACAATAAATACTTATCATTACCTTTAAAAAAATCATTAATATGAATAGTAAGATTTTTAACATCTGGAATTAGCGGCCATTTATCTTCAGGCAAAGCTACGGATAAAGGGCATCCTGCTGAAATGAAAAAACCTATAGCCTCATTGTCTTGAGATAATGACTGCCTAAGGTATTTTAAGTGCCTAATTGGTTCATGATAATTTTGCATAATGTTATTTTACTTCCCTATATTAATATTATTTTACAAATTCGTATCTTTTAACCTACGCCCTAACATCAAGTCAGCTAATTTTCTTAAAAACAATCTTTAAATGTATACGTTCTAGTAGGCTAAAGGGCACGAAAATCTTTGGCCCTTTTGATTAAGAATAATTAAAGGTGTCAAAGCCTTTTAAATTTAATAACAAACTTACTTAACTAAGGACAGACACTAAATCTTCGCCTTCTTGAATTTCAAAAAACTTATTCAAGCTCAAGGATTCACGATACTCGGCAGCCTCTGCTTTCATTGTCCAATGAATCTCATCTAAACCCGTTCGATGAACAGCTTCTTTAATTTCAGTAATAGGGAGCCGAAAAAACTCTTTCCTGGCATTTACTTTATTCACAGATTTATCATCAAAGAGGATATGGAGTGATTTCTCCAAGGCTGGTGCATCATCACTGAATATCATGGCATGAACATCAAAGTTAAAGGGTACCGATGCATCGCCTAGCTCTTTAACCCTGTCTAAGGGTTCGAGGCGTCGGGTCATGCCGACTTTAAATACTTCTTCACCAAAGCTGCCGATATTACTGATGACATAAACATGGCCGCGTTTTGTTTGTTGTGCCATAGATAAAGCTCGTTGTCCCTTGGCTTCAGCCTCACTAAGTTGCTGTTCAAGCGCCGCTAATTTGGCCTCATACTCTTGGCGTTGTTCGTCAGAGGCTGTTAGAAGTTCTTCTCTTGCCTTCTCTAGAGCCTTTTGTAATAGTCGCTCTTCTTTCACTGCTTCTTTAATGGCTTTTTCTATATCGCGACGCGCTTTTTCTTCTTCTCTAATTTGTTCACGAATTTCTTTTTGCTCTGCTAATTCTCGTTGTCGAAGCTCGTGAGTAGACACCGCCCATTTTAGTTCGTCTAACCTGGCATCTAAGTATTCCTGAAGGATGCGAGCATTTCGAAAAGGCTGGCCGTTATGATTAACCAATGCAAATGCATCGATAATCTCTTGTTTTATTTTACCAAAGTTATCATGTTTAACTTTGGCCATGGCAGAGTCAACTTTTCCATTAAAAGCATCCACTGCAAAGTGTATCGCATAAGCACGCCTATTTGCTTCAGCATAATCACACTCTGCTGCGCGATTATTTTTTACCATTTCTCTTACACGCTTACGAACAAGCTTTAGCTGCTCGCCCGCTTCTTTATGGCTGTATTCATCTGCTAAATCGTCTAGTACTGAATGGTTTGGAATGATGTAGTCATCTTTATAGCCCTCGATGGTATTCTTCATGGCTTTGATCGCTGCTTCATAGGAGTCTGCTTTCGCTTTCGCTTCTAAGGCATTACCAGCGATTTCTTTAGCACGATTATTAGCATACTCAAGAGCCTGTTCACCCTCTCGTTGACCTTCCGAGACTAACTGTTCTGCTTTAGATTTTGCCGCTACTAATGAGTCTTTTGCTTCAGCCAAAAGGGCTTTTGATTCATCTGACTGTCGCTGTGCTTCAGCTTCTACATCGCTGATTGGTTTAAGCTTAGTTTCAAGCGAATCCTTTAAAGTCTCTAAATTAGAGATATCGGACAGCGCTTGCATAAGCTTTTTGCTTGTTTTGTTATTTTTAAAACGATAAATAAATGTTGTGATTACCGGTAAAAAGAAAACCACCAACACAATGATTACGACGATACTTGAAATACTTTCCTGTTCCATTAGACCCTCTCTTACTTTTTATTTTCTTATCCTTAAAACTACGGCCAGGCAAATCACGCTTCGCATGGAATAACTAATTCATTAAAGTTACATTTTTAAAGTACAGCTACAAACTCCCCAACCACCTTAAAATCACTAAGCTCACCACCGGTTAATTCAATAGGGTCAAACCCCTTCGCAGTAGTGTATGGCTGCAATACAATTTTCTGATGCTCCCAAGAACCATCATCACTTTGTAGTTTCTCACTACGATAACGTTTAACAGTAAAACGACTTCCTGTTTCTGGGTCTTGAATATTCTGTGACTGCACCAGTACGATTTTATCGTTACGTGAACCACCTTGGTCTTGCTTGAACAAACACCAAGAGCCGTTGGGTATCTTTCTATTCATCGACTCCCCCACTACCTGAGCAACAAAGTAACCTTGCTTATGCTCAAAGGGTTCGGGAAGTTTTACCCAGTCACATTCTTCAATGTATGTTTCAGTACTGAAGTCACTTGCTGCTGCTTTGAAATTCATGAGAGGGATGGCTTTTATGAATCGTTCCGTCTCGTCGACTTCGACTATCTCTAAATTTAGACCTGGGTATTGTTCTTTTATTGTTGACTGCATTTCTTCTGCAATGACACTAGCGCGTTGCTTGAAGTAGGCATTTGTTTCTGGATCGACACTAAAGAAATAACAGCCTTTTTGGCCTCGGGTCATAAGCGTTCGATAGGTATTTTTTATGATTCGATCAACCTTGTCATTTGCTTCTTTAGGCTGGGTCTTTAATAGTTTTTTATAGCCTCTTATAGAAGCATCCATTTTTGAACGTTTGTTCGCATCGGTGATGACTTGGCCATCACGCACGATTAAGTCATTACCTACGATGACACCCACATAATCCAGCTCTAAACCTTGGCAGGTATGAATACAGCCAATTTCATTTACCGAGTTACCGGCCATAATCCACAAGCTGCCATCATTAGCTAGATTCCATTGCGCACCGAAGTCATGCTCTGGAATCACAATATCCATGGCTTTTGGGTCATTTTGCTTCTTTCTTGAATCGCTGACCCAGTCCCAGCAATAACCCGCAACCATCCTAGCTTTGTTGGAAACTAAGTTCTTTTCACGAATCGCATTTCGTAACTCTTTTGGATCATTAAACACTTTAAATTCGTAGTCGACATCGTATAGTGTGGTATTCGCTGTTTCACGAATTTGCAGCACGTCATCAGTCCAGGCTAAATAACCATCTGAACCATTGCATCGAAATTGCGAGGCTAGTTGTAATTCCTGAACAGTTGCGCCTTGGCTCTCTGCCCACTTATGTATTTCTGCCTTAGAGCCGACATCACTCCAGGTTACAATTTGGTCTTCATCTATAAAGAAGATAGTGAATTTTGATGCACTAATTAATTCTTTAACTTGGTTTTCACTAAAGGGGTTATAGCGGTTTTTCTCGACGAGTCTGTGTGCTTCATCGACGATGAGCGCACCAAAAAAATTCGCTTCCATTCCAGTGAAGGAGGCCGATCCTTTGAACAGGTTATCTATACGGCCTTTGGTCATCGTGCCTTTCAAGTGAGCGCTATAAACTTCACGAGGAGCAGCATTTTTTGTTACATATTGGGCGACCATTTCCCGCTTGGTAAGTTCGACTAAAAGGTTAATCGCCACGACAGATTTACCCGTACCCGGGCCACCTTCAACAATGAGAACCTGTTTATTATCAGTACTGGCTTTGCAGGCGAGATCTAGAGCTGTTTCATATACCAGTTTCTGATCATCGATCATCAAAAATTCGGTATGCCCTTTCAGCATGGATGATAGGCTGTCAGATAAATTCTTTGACGGTTTTATCTTGCCATGTTCAATGCGATACATAATGTCATCAGTATCGCCATGTTTGATAGCTTGCTTTAAAAAGGTGTTAAGTTTTTGAGCATCTCTGGAAATAAAGATAGGTGCTTTATCAATGTGCGCTTGGTAACAAGGGTCATTGATCGCGCCGTAAGAATCTAGGTTGTGAAGGTAGGCACAAGGTTTAAGCCTTATGAATTCTTCACGTACTGTTTCGTTGTAGTCTTCTATTAAAGCTGCATACGTCCAAGCTTGATAAGAAGGATGGCTGGTTTCACGCAATCCACCACCCAGATAGGTATTCACAATCGCATCTTTAGTCGTAGTACTTACTTCTGACCATTGCTTCAGTTCAATAATGACAGCGGTATCGTTATTACTATGGTCTTTACCCGTGAGAATAAAATCTACACGTTTATTGGTAAGGGGGATGCTGTATTCAATTGAAACACCGGCATCATCTGGAAGGTCGTGATCATTCACTACATTAGACATGAACTGCATGGAATTACGCCAGGACGCAATTTCACTATCCCCGCCCCCGCCAACACCACGTCTTCTGATTTCAGTTAGGATCTTCTCATGAATCGAGTTGGTTTTTGTGTCTTCAACAAACTCGCGCTTGGTAGCAGCGTAAACAATCATGATTTACTTTCATCATCCTGACTGTATTCTGTGTATTTTTTAGAGCTACCTTTGACTTTATGAGCGGGATATTTTTCAGCATTTTTTACTATTTTTTTATTAGCCTCTTCTAAGAGATTGATATCTAGCTTATCTGCCATTCTTAACAAATATAGAAAGACATCGGCCATTTCTTCAGCGACTTCATCACGTTTTTTACCTTCTAGCTCAGAAGACTGCTTTTCTGTCAGCCATTGAAAATGTTCTAAAAGTTCTGAGGCTTCTACGCTAAGTGCCATGACCAAATTTTTTGGCGAATGGAACTGATCCCAGTCTCTTTCTTTGGCAAACTTACGAAGTAATAAAGTGAGGTTTTCTATACTCATTGGCTTTCTTCTTTTTATTCAGTAGCTCATTGATATCGAAAGGTATTCATAAAAATAGTTATAACTTAACGTTATATCAGATGATTAAAAAACAAACTAGAGCTAATAGATAAATAGGTGATTTGAGACAACTTTAACCTACATGTAAATAAATCTTTAAAAAAAGAAAAATATATTGCGCGCTCAGCACTAAAAATCGTCATAGCATGCAACAAGAGCATTTTTTAACCGCAGTAAAATATGACTTACACAATTGGCAACCATCTTTATATAACCCGGTACTTAAAAATGAATGATTTAGATTGATGGTGGTTTTTATGGTACTTTGAAAAGCTAAGTAAATATAAGCTATTGATTTTATGAAGTGGTAGGTAATCACCTTTACTCATTTATTTATCAAATACGCTTGCATATTGAAGCCACTCTCTCAATATGTATTCTTATCCCCCTAAAGCTCTCCCCACAACCAAATATTATTACAACCCTACAATCTAGACATATAGTATCGTTGTCGACCTATTAAGGTACGTTAACTCACAACAAACAACATTGTCGCTATATATTGACAATATTGACATTAACAACTAAATTGTCAGCATATAGCGACATAGTGAGTAATTTATGAGTACTTGGCGTTCAAAATTGGGAATCTCTCTTAAAACCTTCCGTAAGAAAAAAAAATGGACTCAAGAGGACGTCTATTTAAAAACAGGCATACCGCGACAAACCGTTTCTGAAATTGAAAATGGTAAGTTTGATGGCGCTCTCACAATTTTGGAAAAGTACATGTTTCTCGCAAATCGAGATCTAGAGGTTATAGAAAAAGCTTCTGAGTTTCCTCAGTTGGATGAACTAAACAGCCTGTTTGGTGAAGATCATGATTAATCTACCCGAATATATAAAACAAGTTGAAATAAAATCTTTTAAAGAAGAAAGCGGACTCCTCACGCAACCAGCACATTATAGTTTTCAGTATACGGGTAACCAAGCGGCATCGCTCACAATGGACGTAAAGGATGAAGTTTATAACAGAGGAGAAATTCACCCTGTTTTTTCACAAAACCTACCCGAAGGTTACGTTCGTCGCTTTATATCAGAAAAGCTTGAGCGTCATGCAAAAGTGAACGACCTATACCTGCTGGCATTACAACAAGACAGAGGAATCGGTCACCTTGAGTTTAGTTCAGAGATTAAAACTGATCTTGAAGAACAATTAAGCCTTTCTGATATTCTCTCATGGCAAGGAGAAAGCTCTGTATTTCCAGAATTACTTAACAAATATTACTTGGGTGGTTTTGCATCAGGAATTCAACCAAAAGTATTGCTATCAAGCACCCGAATAACCGCAACACAAGAACACCTTATTGTTAAAAGCTTTGATGAAGAATACCCTCTTTTAACGGTAAATGAATATGTTTGTATGGAGGCAGCTAGAGCTGCAGGCCTTGCTCCGCCAACTTGTTGGTTATCTGAGGATCTCAATACCTTTGTTATAGAAAGGTTTGATTATGAAGGTGAAGATAAACTCGCATTCGAAGACTTTACAGTGTTGACTGGCTTAGAAAAATACCGCAGCTCTTATGAAATGCTTTTGAAAGCTATTTTGCTCTTTACCAAAAACCAGGATGAGGTGAAGCGTGGATACGAGTACATAGTATTTAATTGCTTGATAGGCAATGGTGATGCACACCTAAAAAACTTTGCGGTGCAATATAACAAAAGCCGTGATGCCATCACCTTAACGCCACCTTATGATATTACTCATACATTGATTTATCCAACTATCGGCAAAGGTATGGCCCTGAAAATGGGTAAGGCGAAATCGTTTCCCAGTAAAGAGGTTCTAGTTAAATTGGGCTTATCTGCCAAAATCAGAGAACCTGAAAAAATCATAGAAAAGATGGCAGACTCAATCTCTGATTATATAAAGGAATCAAACGAAATATATCTTATTAAGGAACTAAGAGGATCCATTGAATCTTCTTTAAGAATGGCCTGCTCTTCACCTATTACAAAAGTATTATATAGGCATGATAAGAAAAGGAAATACGATAGAAACAACGATAGCGGCTTAGCTAAATAAAATCTTCAATCCCCTTTCCAGGCCACCATTTTTTGACCAAGGATGACAAGCATTGAACAATACCGAAGATTTTAAGGCTTAGAGGCAATAAATTAGATTTTCACAAAAAAAATAATGGTGCCCGGGGCCGGAATCGAACCGGCACGGTGTTG
>TARA_R110002049_G_scaffold141548_2_pt1 | contig 10627 bp, 10 predicted proteins | sample TARA_R110002049 | Tara Oceans TARA_R110002049 (sample SAMEA4396941) | marine metagenome | biome: Polar Biome; feature: [SRF] surface water layer (ENVO:00010504); material: water (ENVO:00002006), including particulate matter (ENVO:01000060) such as... | depth 5 m
CAACTATCCCTATCGGAGAATGCGTCGTCAGGGCCTCATAATCATCATCATTGACGCAGAATACCCGCTCGAACCCATCGATGGTCTCCATGAATTCACTGATACCCGCGGTCAGGTTTTCGGTTACAAAGCAGACTTTTGCCCCTGCATTCTCGATTATGAAGGCAAACTCTTTGGGATGCAGTTTGGCATTCATGGGAACAGCGCAAAGCCCTGCATGCCAACAGGCAACGAGGATTTCCATATATTGCGGCGTGTTCGTCATGGCGAGACCGACGCGGTCACCCTTGCTCAGCCCGAGCTCACCGCGAAGGGCCCCGGCGAGAGAACGCGCGCGGTCTGCAAACTCTTGATAGGTATGAAGCTGCCGCGTTCCCAGGGAGATGGCCGGTTTATCACCGTAAGCTGCCGCCACACGCGGCAGGAAATTTGCAATATTCATTCCTCACGTCCCTCGTTCTTATCATTATGTCAGCATCATATGATCAGACGGTCTGTCTTCTGCCTAAAACCCTAGATCGTCCGCTCGCCTTCCTTCCAGAAGCTTGCGCGAATATCCTTTTTACGGACTTTCCCGACCGGTGTACGTGGCAGGGTTTTCCAGAATTCCACCGATTTCGGCGCCTTCACGCTACCGAGGGCTTTCTTGCAGAGGCTGATGACTTCGTCTTCCTCTAGCCTGCAACCAGGTTTGAGTTCAACCACCGCCTTGACGGCTTCCCCCCATTTTTCATCCGGCGCGCCAACAACCGCGCAATCCTGAACCGACGGATGGCCCCAGATCACCTGCTCGATCTCACTTGGATAGACGTTGAAGCCACCGGTGATGATCATGTCCTTCTTGCGGTCGACAATATAGACATACCCATCTTCGTCGATATAGCCGATGTCGCCGGTATGATGCCAGCCGAAGGTGGAAACTTCTTCCGTCGCTTCCGGGTTCTTGTAATAACCCATCATCACTAGGTTCCCGTTGACAACGATTTCCCCGCGTTCATTCGGCGGCAGAAGATTACCCTCGTCATCCATAATCCGGACGCGGGTCTGCATCGTCTGGCGCCCACAACTTGCCAGACGTTTTTCTTTTGTATTACTGCCGATTACGAGATGATCTTCAGGTGAAAGATAGGTGCAGAACATTGGCGCTTCGGCCTGCCCAAAGGACTGGGTCATAACCGGTCCGAAAACTTTCAGGCACTCCTTCAGCTTGTCGACAGACATCGGCGCCGCTGCATAGATGAAATGCTCCAGACTGCTATAGTCATACTTCCCTACATCCGGATAGGACAGCAGCATATAGATGGCCGTCGGGGGCAGGAACAAATGTGTCACCCCTTCGCTCTCGATCGTTTTTGCCACCATTTCCGCATCAAACTGAGGCAGAATGACCTGCGTTCCACCATTCGCCATTGAGAGAATGGCGAGCACACCCGCCGCATGAGACATTGGAGCGACGACCAGATGAACGGGTGGCTTTTTCGCCGGCATGGTCGTGTAGAAAGCCGTCACCATGGCATCCCATACACGGTTGGTCCATAGGACGCCTTTGGGCAGCCCGGTCGTGCCGCCGGATGAAAAGATCGACGCGAGTGTACCCTGATCCCCGTCGATATCGGGATCGGTATTTTCCTCTCCGTCAATCCAGTCTTCCAGATAGACGCCGTGTCCCCCTGCTTTATCGATACAGATGAAATGCTTTAATTTTGGACAAAGGTTGGCAAACTCTACTACTTTTTCTTCGAAAGAGCTGTGATAGAAAAGTAGCTCAACATCGCAGTTGTCGAGAATATATGCATTTTCCTTGGTTTCATTTTTGGCGTTGAGCGGCACCCAGACAACACCTGCGCGTAACATTCCCAGGCAGCACTCGAAGGCCGGCACGGCATTGGAGCTGAAAACTGCGCCTTTCGTTTGAGGCTTGACTCCAAGCCGGATAACGGCATTGGCAATTCTGTAGTTGCGTTCCTGCACCTCCGCATAGTTACGAGAGATACCGCTATCTTTCAGACAAACTCTCTCTGGATCCAGCGCAACACCCCGGTCGAAATAATCAATGACTCGCACGAACTTCTCTCCCGTAATTGATCAGTTTTTCTGTAAAATAGTGATACAGGCAGCCGCTTCTTCATAGCCCATAAAGCCGCCCCCATTCTCGGCGATCGCCGCCCGTGCCCCGTCCACCTGACGGGGGCCTGCTTCTCCGCGCAGCTGGGTTACCAGCTCATAGACCTGAGCCAGGCCGGTCGCACCAATGGGATGACCGCGGGATTCAAGTCCGCCGGACGGATTTACGGGGATACGGCCGCCAACGGTTGTATGTCCTTCAGCAGACAGCCGACCGCCTTCCCCGAAATCGCAAAAGCCCAGCGCTTCAACCTGAAGGACCTCGGCAAAGGCCGTCGCATCATGAACTTCGGCGACATCCATGTCCTTTGGCGCGAGACCGGATTTTTCATAAGCCGCATTTGCGGCGAGATGCGTAATCTGCTTGTGGAACTCATCAGCCTTGCGGTTCGTGCCTGACCGCAGCACGGAGGCCGCGACGCGCACAGCTCGCCCCAAGCCAAGTTGCCGCGCCTTTTCTTCTGAAACCACAATAGCCGCCGCCGCGCCATCACTGATCGGCGCGCACATCGCAAGGGTGAGCGGCCAGGCGATCGGACGATCGTTGAGAACCTCCTCTACCGTCATTTTATTCCGGTATTGCGCCTTCGGATTATGATAGGAATGTGTATGGTTCTTTGCCGAAGCCGCCGCTATTTCAGCCTGAGTGATGCCGAAAGCCTTCATGTGGTTCTTGGCAAGTGACGCATAGACATCCATAAAGACGCTGCGCTGCCCGCCATTATCCTCAGCTTCAGGCGGCAACTCCATGCCCTTTGACATATCCAGCAACCGGGCAATGGATTCCTCTGCCGCATGAACATCCCAACCACCGTCGAAAACCGCAAAGGAACGGGCACGGTCCGTCGAGTTCATCTTGTCGGTTCCAATGGCAAGCGCAATATCCCCTTGCCCTGACTGAACAAAGGCACAGGCTGAGTTGAGGGCGGTACTGGCACTGGCGCAGGCGTTCTCGATATTTGTAATCGGAATCCCCTCGAAACCAGCGGATCGCAAGGCAATCTGCCCCGGCACCAGATACTGCGCCTCAACTGCCGCCTGGGAGGCGTTTGCAAAAAAGGCGGCCTGAATGCTTTCCCGCTCCAGACCGGAGTCCTTCAGAGCCTCTTCAACAACTTCAGCAGTCATATCCTTGACAGACCGGTCCAAGAACTTCCCGAACTGCGACATTCCTATTCCAATGATATACACATCCGACATTCGCTTTACTCCCGAGTTTAGAGGCTGATGAGTGCTTCGATTTTTTCCCGCTCGGCCAGCAGTTCTTCTGTTTTTCCCGACCAGCGGATATGCCCGTTATCAATCAGATATTGCCGCTCGGCGAGTTTGAGCGGTACTTTCAAATTCTGTTCGACAAGAAGAATTGCCACGCCTTCCGCGTTGATCAGCTCCATAGCCTTGACCAGATCCGCAACGACCAGGGGAGCGAGGCCTTCCGTCGGCTCGTCCAGCAGCAATAGCTTCGGATTAGTGAGCAGTCCGCGACCGACGGCGAGCATTTGCTGTTCTCCGCCGGACAATGTGTCCCCGCGAGAGTTTGTCCGTTCCTTAAGCCGCGGGAAGAGATTATAGACGCGTTCCAGATCCCAGGCGCCCTTCCGGCCCATTACTGTTGCAATCCGCAAGTTCTCATCAACACTCAAGGTCGCAAAAATCCGCCGGTCCTCGGGCACATAGGCGATACCGGACCGCCCCAGCATCTCAGTCGAGATTTTTGTCGCATCACGGCCCTCATACATGCGGGTGCCGGATTTTATCGGATTCAGTCCCATGATCGCTTTCAGCAATGTGCTTTTACCAGCACCGTTCCGGCCAATCAGGGAAACAACCTCCCCGTCCGCAACCGAAATCGAGACATCGTGTAATGCCTGGGCCTTGCCATAAAAGACATTGCAATTCTGCATTTCTAGAAGGCTCATTCTTCCTCTCCCAGATACGCGGTTCGAACACGGGGGTCTTGCTTGATTGTCTCGGCTTCACCGGACGCCAGAATTTCACCCGCGAGCATGACAATGATCTCGTCGGAAATCTCCATGACAACGTCCATGTTATGCTCAATCAGCAGAACCGTCCGTCCTTCCGACACACGACGGATCAGTTCAACGGCCTTTTCCGCAACGTCATGCCCGACGCCGGCCAGCGGTTCATCGAGCAGCAGGACTTTCGGCTCGCTAAGCAACGCCAGTCCGATTTCGAGGGCGCGCTGATCCCCATGTGAGAGGCTCCCGGCATTGACATGACCGAAACTCTCCAGACCGATTTCATTCAGAACTTTCTCTGCGTCATTCGCGATCTCTCTGAATTTTCCAACCGGGCGCCAGAATGGCTGCAACCTGAAACGGTGCGCCTGTGCGGCCAGCCGCAGGTTTTCAAAGACTGTCATCTCGGCAAATATCTGCGTAATCTGGAAACTCCGGCCAAGGCCCGCCCACGTCCGGGCATGAGGCGACTGCTTCGTAATCTCCTGGTCATTGAGAAACACGCGCCCCTTGCTGAGCTGCGCACGGCCCGACAACGCATTCATAAGCGTCGTTTTCCCTGCACCGTTAGGGCCAATCAACCCATACAGAAGGCCGGGCTTAAACTCATAGGTGACATTGGTGACGGCTTTGAAGGCCCCATAGGACACTTCAATATCCTCACAGCGCAGTACATGTTTAGCTTCTGCTGTGCTATTCATGACTTGCCTCCCGGCATGATACGGTCCCAGAGCTGAGTAATCAGACCCGCGATACCTTTTGGCATTCCGATTGTGCAAATGATGAATATGAGACCCAGTATGCCGTACCAGTGCGATGTCTGGGTCGACAGCCATTCCCGCATAATCTCGAAAATTGCAACGCCGAGAATGGGTCCGAACAAGGTACCCATACCGCCGAGCAGGACCATAATGACAACGTCACCGGAAGTCGTCCAATGGAGCATCTGCGGACCGACATAGAAAATCAGCGACGCCAGCAGCCCTCCGCTGACACCAGCGTAAACACCGGAAATGGTAAAGACTGACCGCTGCAGACGCTGGACATTAAAGCCGATCTGCTCCGCCCTCACCTCGTTGGATTTGATGGCTTTCAGCGCCTGACCCAAAGGCGATATCCGAATGAGTCCGGAAATAAGCAGGGCCAGGACAAACAACGCCAGCAGGAAAAAGTAGTAATTTCCGTCGTCATAGAAATCGATACCGAACAGGTCCGGGCGCGGCACTCCGGCGATACCATCAACGCCACCGGTCAGCATCCGCAGCTTCGTTCCCGCCATGATGTAGATCAGTTGCGATAAAGCGAGCGTTAAAAGTGCGAAGAACAGCCCCGAAACCCGGATTGCAAAATAACTGAACACCAGCGCCACCGCCCCTCCAACCACACCGGCGGCTCCGAGGGAGGGAATAAAGTCCCAGCCCATACGCATTGTCAGGAGTGAAAGCGTATATGCGCCGACGCCGAAGAACGCCGCATGCCCGAACGAGAGCATTCCGGCGACACCAAATACAAGATCAAAGCCGATCGCAAATATTGACCAGATCAATATGGCGTTCACCAAGCCGACACCCTGCCCGTCCGGGAGCAGTAAAGGCGCAGAAATAATGATGGCGACAAGAAGTGCCAGTAAGCGTTGCGCGTTCATGCCGTCCGCCCCTTGCGACTGAACAATCCTTCCGGCCGGAGGATGAGAGTTCCAATCAACAGAATAAAGGTGAGAAAATCGACCCAGCTCGGCGCGTAGCTATATCCGAGCGCCCGCGTCATCCCGATCAACAGCGCCGCCATGACGGCTCCGCGAATATTGCCAAGACCGCCGATAATCACGACGATAAAACTATCGATGATAATGTTAAAGCCCATTCCGAGCTCGATCGGAAACAGCGGGCCTGCCGCCGCGCCGCCAAGGGCCGCGAGGCCAGCGCCGAAGGAGAAAACCCCGGTACGGACCAAAGAAACATTAATGCCGAGGGTCCGCACCATTTCGGGATCGCCGCTGGCCGCGCGAATGATCATGCCGTATCGACTGCGATCAAGCATGAAAAACAGAGCCGCAGAAACAGCGGCACCAAAACCGATAATAAACAGGCGGTAACTCGGCACCGAGCTGCCGAACATCTCGATCGCACCGGAAAACAGTTCCGGCGGATACATCTGCTTGTACTCAAGCCCCCAAATAATCTTCACAGCCTCATCCAGCACCAAAATGAACCCGAAGGTCAGCAAGAGCTGATACACATGGTCACGGTCATAAACCGGCCGAAGGGCGATGCGCTCCATTAAGCCACCAACAATCGCGGCGATAATCGGTGCGACGGCCAACCCGACCCAGAAATTACCGGTGAGGTTCACCATCTGAAATGAGAGATATGCACCAAGCATATATAACGAACCATGCGCAAAGTTAATTACCCGCAACATGCCGAAAATAAGGGTCAATCCCGCCGCCAACAAAAACAGCAGCATGCCCATAGAAAGGCCTATCACAATGGTGGACATAACCGGATCACCTAACCTGCAATTAAAATGAGGGCGGTCGGAGTTTGCTCGCGACCGCCCGGTCTTTTAAGTCAGCCTATTCTGCGCACTCGGGGAAGAGTGCTTCCGGCTGAAAGACGTTCGTGATCTTCATTCTCAGGTCAGGGTAAGGGGCTTCACCCTTTTCAACGACACCCCAGAGACCGACCTGCAGTGCCTGGTGATCACAGGCGCGCATTTCCTTTCGGCCTTCTACTGAATTCTCACGGACACTTCCTTCAAAGGCTTTGACCCATTCTTCCCGATCCCAGGAACCGGTGCTGTCCACGGCATCCAGAAACCAGCTCATGCCATCGAATGCTTCTCCGGCAAAGCTATCCGGCCATTCGTTGAATTTCGCGCGGTATGCCTCAACAAAGGCTTTGTTGGCGGCGTTATCAATAGAATAGTGATACCGGACACCTGAGGCGGCACCCACGGCATCTGGCCCAACCGCAGCTGCAAGAACTTCATCCTGCAGAACCGGACCAAACAAGGTCTTGGTCTTGCCGAGACCGGCCTGACCAGCCTGTTTAAGGAACGTGACGCCATCGCTGCCCGTCACGATAAGGACAACACCATCGGCGTCCGTCTTGGAAATCTTATCAATAATGACGGAATAGTCGCGATTTCCGAGTGGAGCGTAATCAACGCCTATAATCTCGATGCCAGCTTCCTTGGCTGCAGCGCTGTAGGCTTCCAGACCATCACGGGTGACGGCATAATCCGCGCCAACCGCATAGATTTTCTTCAGACCCGCCGCCTTGGTGAATTCCATCGCCATGCGGATTTCCATACCAAGCGTGTTGGATGTCCGGAAGGTGTAACGGTATCCGTTGGCGCGCGTGATTTTATCATCGGCGGAGATGGTAACCAGAAGCGGAATTTTACGTTGTTCCGTAATCCCCTGAAGCGCCGCTGTCGATGCAGAGCTTGCCGCGCCAAAAATCATCTGTGCGCCAGAGGAAATCAATCGTGTAGCCTTTTGTACGGCAGGCTGTGGTTTTGTTTCACTGTCTTCCCAGGTTACCTCAACCGGCTTGCCGAGAACTTTTCCGCCGCGCATTTCAATGGCGAGCTGAGCGCCTTGCTTCATGCCTTTCCCGATAATCCCGTAGGGCCCGGAGAACGGCAGCACTGCGCCAATCTTGAATGTGTCCGCCTCTTCCGCATACGCAGGATAACTCCCGGCAACGCCAATGAGCGCAGCACAAGCCGCACCTAGAATGGTGGATTTTACGATATTCATTATGTCTCCCTTTCTTTGGTGGTATTTTTACCGAACCGTTTTAATTTTTAAATTTTTTACGTGCGCCAAACATCCGCACCGCGCCTTCCCCAAAGCTGGCGCAATTATATAACAGGATAACTGTTCTAGTCAATTTATTTGTTATATGCATAGACCTTGTTTTTTAAGGTCACAAAGAATGCCGCCGCCCGCCCTCTATCAACAATTCCGCGGCGCATCTGACCCATGCAAAAGTCCGGATTAGTAACAATATGCGCAGTTTCTTTCCATACATAAAATATAACAAATATCTTGATCTAATAAGGTATGCTGTTTATTAATTATTGAGCGGCTTTAGGGATAAGACCAACAAAAACAACATGTCCGAATATCAATAAGGAAACGGACAATCCAAACAAGAAAGTCAGTGTCAGGGATCGAAAATGGCAACGAAAAGATTTCGCCAGATGATGGTTATAAGCTGCTCAATCGACTCAATGACTCATAGTCATAATGGATAGTTTTCGGCGAGATCGCTTTCGGAAAATATGTAACTGAAGTAATTGCAAAACTAGGGAGAAACCGCCATGGAAGATTACGGAGTAGCATTGGTTACCGGCGCTGGTTCAGGGATCGGTCAAGCGACAGCTATGCTCCTTGCCGAAAAAGGAGCGCGGGTCGTCGTCACCGATATTTCCGAAGCGGGTATCTCGGATACCATAAATAAAATTGAAGAAAAGGGCGGCAAGGCGCTCGGAAAAAGACTCGACGTCTCCAACCCGGATGATATCGATGCCGCTTTTGCAGCCGCAGAAAGCTGGGATAAATGCGTGGATGTGCTGGTGAATAATGCCGGGATTGTCAATATCCATTCATTCCTCGACTATACCGCCCACGACTGGCATCAGGTAATGCAGGTCAACCTTACCGGCAGCTTCCTGTGCGCCCAGCGCGCCGCGCGGGAAATGGCAAAGCAATCCTATGGACGGATTATTAATATGGCGTCTGTCAGCGGTCTTCGGGCCGGCGTCGGACGGACAGCCTATGGGACATCGAAGGCGGCGATAATTGGTCTGACCCGCCAAATTGCTCTTGAGATGGGGCCTCATGGCATAACGGCAAATGCCATTGCTCCGGGCCCCATAATGACCCCATTGGTAGAAGCTAATTATACGGAAGAGACCATTTCCCGCCTGTTGCCGATGATCCCGGTAGGTCGTTTCGGAAGCTGCGCGGATATCGGCGATGCAGTTTGCTATCTGGCGAACCCCAAATCCGGATACGTAAACGGCGAGATATTAACCGTTGATGGAGGGTATTTTTCATCTGGAATGACCCAAACAGGAAAGCTGGACATGACAAGCAGAGGAAGCAAGTGATGTCGCCTTCCAGGAGAAATATGAACTACTTAAAAGGGCTCAGCTCCTCGGCTGACAAAGCATATGGGACCCAAAAAATGCGGCCCGGTCAGGATAGAATTCTCGTGGGAATAATAGTTATCACTTTTTCGTAACTTAATTTCTGTTGTCATATGAAATTTATCAAATGAATCAAGCCACTTTCTTAAAATTAGTCTCGTGCTATAGTGTAATTAGTCATAATCAACATACAATCAATTGAATGAATAGTATGGGCAAAGTTCAGATATAAATGCCCGACAATAACAAGGAGTAACCGTCGAAATGACGCAAGACGAAGACAGCCTTTGCCCGGAAGAACATGCACACTGGCTGTTTGCGGTCATGTATCTTGGCTATAACAGCATGCTCGAAGCGGGCGATGCTCATCTCGAATCTATCGGCCTGCGCCGCCCGCACTTCCGGGTAATCTATGTCATCCAGCGCAAACCGGGCGCAACCGTGAAAGAAGTTCTTGCTTTTCTCGGTGTCACGCAACAGTCATTCAGCCCTACAATCAAGACCTTGATGGCGGACGGCTACATAACACAAAAAGAAAACCTTAAAGACCGCCGCAGCCGCCATCTTTATTTAACGAAAAAAGGTCTGGCGGCCTGGCAGGGTGTCATTGAATGCCAACAGGCACATCTGGAGCAGGCTTATAAGAGTGTGGGCTTTCAGAATGCAAATGGATATGCCCGAACAGCCTATGCCATGATAAATGAGAAAGGCCGGCGACAGCTCGACGTTGTTTGGAAGGATGAGACATTTTTCCTTGAAGATTTAAAGGGCTGAACTGCCATTAGGGTGGCAGGCAGGGGTTAAACCGGTCAAATATTATCCATGTCGCCGCGGCGGTCGTCTTTATTTAACGAAAATAGGGCTGGCTGCATCAGATTTGTTCTCCACCGCCTTGCACCTTAAACATCATGAGATAATCTATCGCCGCGCGGCAAAAAAACTGGCAATAGAGGCTTTCATTTCCGGCCCTTTGCACACATCGCCCTGGGCGTCCCGCTCCAGATCCAGATGCCTTGATAACCCCTGCTCGGAGGCTTCGAAGATCAAGTTTTTTGTGTGGGCCAGCGACTTTGGCGACAGGCCGCTGAGCTTTTGCGCCATCTCGTCCGCCTTGGCCATCAGCTCTTCATCTTCGTAAACTCGCCAGACCATGCCCCAGGACAGGGCCTCCTCCGCGGAAATCCGATCGCCGAGGAACATGGCTCCGGCAGCGCGAATCCGGCCGACGATACGGGGCAGAAAGATCGTATTCCCGGCATCGGGCGTCAGCGCCAATCCGACGAAAGGCTCATAAAAATAGGCCGATTTCCCGGCGATGACGATATCGCCCGATAGCGCCAGCCCGACGGATGCCCCCGCGC
>TARA_R110002049_G_scaffold78720_4_pt1 | contig 10626 bp, 21 predicted proteins | sample TARA_R110002049 | Tara Oceans TARA_R110002049 (sample SAMEA4396941) | marine metagenome | biome: Polar Biome; feature: [SRF] surface water layer (ENVO:00010504); material: water (ENVO:00002006), including particulate matter (ENVO:01000060) such as... | depth 5 m
AACACCCGACATGTTGATCTTGAACGGCAAGTGCGTGCTCTGTGCCGCGAACATCTTGCGACCCTGTTGCCGGCGAGCGTAGTTCACCGTGATCCGGCGCTGCGCGCGTTCCATGTAAACCACAAACACGATGGCTGCGATGCCGCCGATCAGCATTACGATGGCCGTTGCCGGTGACATCTCGCCGTTTCGCACCAGCTCGGCCGTGCCCGCTACCGCGGCTGGCATACCGGCAACGATGCCGGCCAGAATGATCATTGAAATACCGTTACCAATGCCACGTTCCGTGATTTGCTCACCGAGCCACATCAGGAACATTGTTCCGGTCACGAGTGTGATACAGGCCGTGATCAGGAAACCCGGACCCGGGTTAACCACCAGGCCGGCCTGGCTCTGCAACCAGGAAGCGGCTGCAACGGACTGGAAACTGGCCAGTGCGACCGTACCCCAGCGCGTGTATTTGACGATCTGCCGACGTCCCTGCTCGCCTTCCTTGCGCAACTGCTGCAGGGACGGAACGATATGACTCGCCATCTGCATGATGATGGAGGATGAAATGTACGGCATGATGCCCAGCGCAAACAGGCCGAAGCGTGACAGTGCGCCGCCCGAGAACATGTTGAACAGGCCAAGCAGGTTACCTGATTGCTGGTCAAAGAAGTCCTTGAGCGCCACCGGGTCGACGCCGGGCACCGGTATATAGGTGCCCACGCGGAACACGATCAAAGCGCCGAGCAAGAACAGGATACGAGCTTTGAGCTCGGCCAGTTTACCTGCCGCCTTTGCCATGTCTGCCGGGTTTTGTGAGGGCTTCTTCGCCACGTTTATTCCTGTTTCGTTCCGTTGTTCGCGTTAATCAGGCTTCGATGCTACCGCCGGCTTTCTCAATCGCAGCCCGCGCACCCTTGGTCACAGCAATACCCTTGAGCTTTACAGCTTTGTCGAGTTTGCCGGACAGGATTACCTTGGCTTTGGTTGTGAAAGACGCAACCAGGTTCAGTTTCTTCAGCACGTCGAGATCAATAACCTCGTCTGTCGGGATCGCCAGCTCATGCAGGCGAACCTCAGCCGAATACCTGGCCATGCGTGAGTTGAAACCCACTTTCGGCAAACGACGCTGCAAGGGCATCTGGCCGCCTTCGAAGCCAACCTTGTGATAGCCGCCCGAGCGTGCGTGCTGACCTTTGACACCGCGGCCACTGGTCTTGCCCTGTCCCGCGGAATGTCCACGTCCAAGACGTTTGCCAACTTTCTTTGCGCCCTTGCCGGGCGACAGTTCATTAAGTCGCATGTTCAGGCTTCCTCTACCGAGACCAGGTACGAAATACGATTAATCATGCCGCGGTTTTCAGGGGTGTCCTGCACCGTTACGGTCTGATGCAACCTGCGCAGACCAAGACCTGATACACAGGCTTTGTGGCTTTTCAGCCGCCCGTGCTTGCTCTTGATCAGGGTTACTTTCAAATCTTTTGGATTCGCCATGGTCTTTCTCTATTGTCTCTTCAGTATGACCGCGGCCTCAGGCCACGATCTCCTTAACTTTCTTGCCACGCTTGGCAGCAATTGCCTGCGGAGAATGAATCTGCGACAGGCCCTTGATGGTTGCGCGAACAACGTTGATCGGGTTACGTGAACCGTAACTCTTGGCAAGCACGTTACGAACACCAGCGCATTCGAATACGGCACGCATCGCACCACCGGCAATGACGCCCGTACCTTCCGATGCAGGCTGCATGTAAACCAGCGTCGCACCGTGATGGCCTTTCTTCGCGTACTGCAAAGTATCGTTATTCAGATTGACGTTGATCATGTTCTTGCGCGCGTTCTGCATCGCCTTTTGAATAGCGATCGGCACTTCGCGCGCTTTGCCATAGCCAAAGCCAACCTGGCCCTGTCCGTCACCGACGACAGTCAGCGCGGTAAAGCCGAACTGACGGCCACCTTTCACGACTTTCGCAACGCGATTTACAGTGACCAACTTTTCAATCAGGTCATCGTTTGACTGGTTTTGTTCGTTTCTTGCCATGGTTTGATCCAAACAGCCTTAAGTGCGCTGTTATTAGTTTCCTGAATTAATACGTTGCCTAGAACTTAAGACCCGCTTCACGCGCTGCATCGGCCAGTGCCTTGACGCGACCGTGATAACGAAAGCCCGAACGATCGAATGCAACCGTATCAACACCCTTGGCCTTCGCTTTCTCAGCGATACGCGCACCAACAATGCTGGCTGCTTCAACGTTGCCGCCATTCTTCATACCTTTACGAACTTCCGCTTCGAGCGTTGAGGCCGCAGCAACAACGGTCCCGCCATCGGCGCCAATGATCTGAGCGTAGATGTGGCGCGGTGTGCGATGAATCGACAAACGATTCACTTCAAGTTCGCGAATCTTCGCGCGACCCTTGCGAGCCCGGCGGAGACGATTTTGTTTTTTGTCCAGCTTCATAATGGTTTGCCTAAAAAACAGGGTTACTGTTAATACTTATTTCTTCTTGGCTTCCTTGATCACTACCCGCTCATCGGAGTAGCGAACACCCTTGCCCTTGTAGGGCTCCGGCGGACGATAGCGGCGAATTTCCGCTGCGACCTGACCGACCCGCTGCTTGTCTGCGCCCTTGATCAGAATCTCGGTCTGGCTCGGCGTTTCGATCGTGATGCCTTCCGGCACCTCGTGAACCACCGGATGCGAAAAACCGAGCGTCAAATTCAGTTTGTTACCCTGCGCCTGGGCACGATAACCAACACCGACGAGCTCAAGCTTGCGCTCAAAGCCTTCTGACACACCGTGCGCCATGTTTGCGAGCAGCGCGCGCATCGTTCCGGAAATCGCCGTTGAAAAGCGCGAACCTGAACGTGGCTTGATCTGCAGTGAATTTTCTTCCTGCGAAATCTCAACTTCGTTGTTCAACTCCAGCGACAGGGAACCCTTGCCACCTTTGAGCGTGACAACATTACCGTCCTGCTTGAACTCGACGCCTTTCGGCAGCACTACCGGTTCTTTAGCTATTCTTGACATAGTCTTAGATCTCTTCTCTGGTTAAGGTTGCCCGCATCAGGAAACGACGCAGATCACCTCACCACCAATGCCTTTCTCACGAGCCTGCCGATCGCTCATAACGCCCGCGGACGTTGAGACGATTGCGACACCGAGTCCACCCAACACCTTAGGCAGATCTTCCTTGCCACGGTAAATACGCAGGCCCGGCTTGCTGGAGCGCTGAATCTTTTCGATAACCGGCGCACCTTCGAAGTACTTGAGTTCAACTGTCAGGGTGCGGCTTGCGCCCTCGCCAGACGTTGCAAATTCCGTGATATAGCCTTCATCTTTCAAGACTTTGGCAACGGCTTCCTTCGCTTTCGAAGCCGGCATCGCAACACGTTCCTTGCGTGCTTTCTGGCCATTACGAATGCGTGTCAGCATGTCGGAAATAGGATCGGTCATAGTCATAGTCTGTCTCCGCTTACCAGCTAGCTTTGGTCAGGCCTGGAATTTCGCCTTTCATCGCTGCTTCACGCAGCTTGTTCCGGGCAAGACCAAACTTGCGGTAAACGCCGTGTGGGCGGCCAGTAACCGAACAACGATTGCGCTGACGAATCGGGCTCGAGTCGCGCGGCAACGCATTCAGCTTCGCCTGTGCCAACTCGCGCTCGTCATCGGAACTGTCAACACTGCGAACGATAGCCTTGAGCTTGGCGCGCTTTTTGGCGTGCCGTGCGACCAGCTTTTCGCGCTTCAGTTCGCGCATGATCATTGATTTCTTAGCCATTCGTTTTTCCTGTCTCAAGCAGCACGGTTCGAACCCGCAACTGCAATAACTTGTCTATTTCTTGAACGGGAAGTTGAACGCCTCTAAAAGCGCCCGACCTTCCGCCGGCGTACGCGCCGTCGTTGTAATCGTTATATCCATGCCGCGAAGAGTGTCGATCTCGTCGTAGTTAATCTCCGGGAAGATAATCTGCTCGCTCACACCCATGCTGTAGTTGCCCTGCTTATCGAAGGACTTGCCATTCAGCCCGCGAAAATCGCGGATACGCGGAATAGCGATATTCACCAGCCGGTCGAGAAACTCGTACATACGCTCACGACGCAGCGTTACCTTGCAACCGATAGGCATGCCGTCGCGGATCTTGAAGCCCGCCACTGACTTGCGCGCCAGCCGCACTACAGCGCGCTGACCAGCGATTTTTTCCATGTCCGCACGAGCATTCTCGAGGACTTTCTTGTCCGCGACTGCCTCACCAACCCCCATATTCAGGGTGATCTTGGTGATCTTCGGAACCTGCATAGGGTTCTTGAGGCCGAGCTTCTTCTGCAGCTCTTTGCTCAGTTCGTTTGCGTATTTTTCCTGTAAACGTGCCATTTCCTGTTTCCTGTCCGACCTAGAGGTCGACTACGTCGCCGCTCTTGAAGACGCGAACCTTGCTGCCGTCATCGTTGACACGAAAGCCAACACGCTCACCCTGCTTGGTCTTCGGGTTGAAAACCATCACATTCGAGTGCTGTATCGGCATAGCCTTGTCCTGGATACCGCCCTGCTCGCCCACATTCGGGTTTGGCTTGACGTGCTTCTTGGCAATGTTGATGCCTTCCACCAGGATGCGACCATCGGCGAACACCTGCAGAACAGTGCCGCGACGGCCTTTGTCCTTACCGGTTTTTACGATGACTTCATCGCCTTTTCTAATCTTGTTCATATGCTCATTCGCCCGTAACACGGGCTCCTACAGTAATTTGGCTACAGCACTTCAGGTGCGAGCGAAATAATCTTCATAAAGCGATTGGTACGCAATTCACGCGTAACCGGCCCAAAAATACGTGTTCCAATCGGCTCAAGACGTGCATTAAGCAGTACGGCTGCATTGCCGTCGAAGCGAATCAGCGAGCCGTCTTTACGGCGAACGCCCTTGCGCGTGCGCACCACAACAGCGTTGTAGACCTCGCCCTTCTTAACCTTGCCGCGAGGAATCGCATCCTTGACGCTTACTTTAATAACGTCACCGACGCCTGCGTAACGACGCTTCGATCCGCCCAGCACCTTGATGCACTGCACGCGCCGAGCACCGGAGTTATCTGCCGCATCGAGAACTGTCTGCATCTGAATCATGGTTGTGTTCCTTGATTATTGACGGTCGACGGCGCGTTCAACGATGTTGACGACAGCCCACGACTTGTTCTTCGAAATCGGCTTGCACTCTGCAATTGCAACACGATCGCCAGGCTTGCACTCGTTAGCAGCATCATGTGCCATCACCTTGGATGTCCGACGCATGTACTTGCCGTAAACCGGGTGCTTGATCATGCGCTCGATGGCAACCGAGACGGTCTTATCCATCTTGTCGCTAACGACACGACCAACGATTGTGCGCTGAGCTTTCTTTTCTTCACTCATCTTTCTTGACCTTAATCTGCGGCGCCTGCTGAACTCTTCAGTTCAGTCAGAATAGTTTTCACGCGCGCAATCGACTTTCTCACGCGGCGATGTTCAGTGTGTTGATTCAACTCGCCACTTGCCTGTTGCATGCGCAGATTGAACTGCTCACGCCGCAGGGCGACGAGTTCCTCGTTGAGCTCATCAACGGACTTGCTTCGAAGTTCCTTGGCGTCCATTACATCACCTGCCGAGAGACAAATGCGGTCTGGAAAGGCAGCTTGGCGGCCGCCAGGCTGAACGCTTCACGCGCTACTTCTTCCGTCACGCCTTCCATTTCATAGAGCATGCGGCCAGGCTGGATCTGGCAGACCCAGTACTCGACGTTGCCCTTACCCTTACCCTGACGCACTTCAAGCGGCTTCTTGGTAATCGGCTTGTCCGGGAATACCCGAATCCAGATCTTGCCACCGCGCTTGATATGACGGGTCATTGCACGACGCGCCGCCTCAATCTGGCGTGCTGTCATACGTCCGCGCCCAACAGCTTTCAGCCCGTACTCGCCGAACGAAACCGAGCTGCCCCGGTTTGCCAGTCCACGATTGCGGCCCTTCATCTGCTTGCGAAATTTTGTACGTTTCGGTTGTAACATCTCTTAAGTCCTTCGCGACACGGCTACTAAGACCGCGCTCCTGCCGCAGCTTCAGCCGGCTCGGCTGCTACCACTTCGGGCTTGTCAAAAACCTCACCCTTGAAGATCCATACCTTCACGCCGATTACACCGTAGGTCGTATGCGCTTCCGCAACGCCGTAGTCGATGTCGGCCCGTAACGTGTGCAGCGGCACGCGACCTTCGCGATACCACTCCGAGCGTGCGATCTCAGCGCCGTTCAGGCGACCGCCAACTTTGACCTTGATGCCCTCGGCACCAACACGCATCGTGTTTGTAACCGCGCGCTTCATAGCACGACGGAACATGACGCGACGCTCGAGCTGCTGAGCTATACCTTCCGCAACCAGCTGGGCATCCAGCTCAGGCTTGCGAACTTCGTTGATATTGATCCGAACATCATTGATGTTCATACCAATCAGCTTCGACACTTCAGAGCGAAGCTTCTCGATATCTTCGCCCTTCTTGCCAATTACGATGCCAGGCCGGGCAGTAAAAATAGTGATATTCACTTTCTTGGCCGGGCGTTCGATCGTAATGCGGCTTACTGATGCATCTTTCAGCTTCTTCTTGATGTAAACGCGAAGCTTGTGATCCATGTTGATGTACTGAGGAAACGTCTTGGAATCCGCGTACCATTTCGAAGTCCAGTCCTTGACGATGCCAAGTCGAATACCATTCGGATGTACTTTCTGACCCATACTATTTACTCGTCCCCGACCTTGATCGTGATGTGACTGTTTCGCTTGATGATGCGTGTGCCGCGGCCCTTGGCCCGCGCACGATAACGCCGGAATGTTGGCGCCTCATTCACTTCAACCGTTGAAACCTTCAACTCGTCGATATCTGCACCGTGGTTGTGTTCTGCGTTGGCGATAGCCGACTCCAGAATCTTCTTCACAATGCGTGCACTTTTCTTTGGCGAAAACGTCAATGTACGCAGCGCGTCGTCAACCGACTTACCACGAATGATGTCAGCTACCAGCCGGCACTTTTGCGGAGAAACTCGCGCGTACCGAAGCGTTGCTGCAACTTGCATAGCTCTACCCCTTCGCCCTATTTCGTTTTCCGGTCACCGGAGTGACCGCGAAACGTACGGGTCATCGCAAACTCACCGAGCTTGTGACCAACCATGTTTTCAGAAATCAGAACCGGTATGTGCTGACGACCGTTATGAACGGCGATCGTCAAACCAACCATGTCCGGCAGCACCATCGAACGGCGCGACCAGGTCTTGATCGGACGACGGTCATTCGCCTTGCTTGCTACAGCTACCTTTTTCGCCAGATGCGTATCGACGAAAGGGCCTTTTCTCACACTACGTGGCATTGATCCTGATCCTCTACTACTTGCGCTTGCGACGGCGGACAATCATGCTGTCCGTGCGCTTGTTCTTGCGCGTCTTGGCACCCTTCGTAGGTGTGCCCCATGGGCTGACCGGATGGCGGCCACCCGACGTACGTCCTTCACCACCACCGTGCGGGTGATCAACCGGGTTCATGGCAACACCACGAACCGTCGGACGTACACCTCTCCAGCGCTTCGCGCCAGCCTTGCCGAGCTTGCGCAGGTTGTGTTCACCGTGACCAACCTCGCCGATAGTGGCGCGGCAGTCGGTGTGAATCTTGCGTACTTCGCCGGACCGCAGGCGAATGGTCGCGTATGCGCCTTCACGTGCTGCGAGCTGTGCTGAGCCACCGGCTGAACGAACCAGCTGACCGCCCTTACCCGGCTTCATTTCAATATTGTGGATCGTCGTACCAACGGGAATCGCACGAATCGGCAGGGCATTGCCCGGCTTGATCGCCGCTTCCTCACCGCTGATGATCGGCGTGCCGGCCTGCACACCCTTCGGTGCCAGAATGTAACGGCGTTCGCCATCGGCGTACTTGACCAATGCGATATGCGCACTGCGGTTCGGATCGTATTCAAGCCGCTCGACAACGCCGGGGATACCGTCCTTGTCGCGCTTGAAATCAATCACGCGGTAGTGCTGCTTATGACCGCCACCCTGGTGACGCACCGTAATGCGACCATTGTTGTTGCGACCGCCCTTCGAAGACTTCTTCTCGAGGAGGGCTGCATGCGGCTTACCCTTGTGTAACTCGGGCGTCTTGACCGCGACAACAAAACGGCGTCCTGCCGATGTCGGTTTTGCTTTATGCAATGACATATTCGCTAACCCTTATTCAGCGCCGAGGAAAGCTTCAAGCGAGCTTCCTTCCGCGAGCTTCACGTACGCTTTCTTCCAGTCGGAACGACGACCGTTAACCTGCCCGAAGCGCTTCTTCTTGCCTTTTACGTTCACTACCTGAACGTTATCGACCTTGACTTCAAACAGCAGCTCGACCGCTTTGCGGATCTCGGCCTTGCTTGCATCCGTTCTAACCTTCAATACAACCTGGTTGTTCTCCGAAGCGATGTGCGCCTTTTCCGAAAGGTGCGGGCCGCGGATAACCGTCATCAGGCGTTCCTGGTGAGCAGCTTGACTCATGACAGGCGCTCCTCGATCAGTTTCAGCGCCGGCAGCGTGATCAACACTTTCTCGAAGCGAATCAGGACAACCGGGTCGATAGATGTGGCGTCGCAAATGCCGACACTCGGCAAGTTGCGCGCAGCCAGAAACAATTTCTCGTCAAACGCTTCGTTCAGGATCAGAACGCTTTCAAGGTTCAGGTCCTTCAGCTTGTTCGCGAGCAATTTTGTCTTCGGCGCTTCAAGCTCCAGCGACTCAACGACAACGAGACGCTCCTGGCGGATCAGCTCCGATAGCATCGAGCGCAGTGCAGCGCGATACATCTTCTTGTTAACTTTCTGGCTATGGTCACGCGGTTGCGCAGCAAATGTACGACCACCACCAACCCAGATCGGGCTGCGGATCGTACCGGCACGCGCGCGGCCAGTTCCTTTCTGACGCCAGGGCTTTGCACCGCCGCCACGAACGGCAGAGCGATTCTTTTGTGCCTTCGTTCCTGCGCGACTGCCCGCGAGATAGGCTGTAACAACCTGGTGAATCAGCGGCTCATTGAACGCAACACCGAACGCACCCTCGGCGACATCCACGGAACCCTTACCTTCCATTTTAATTTTCATCGTCAAGGCCCTCAGGATTTCGCTTTGATAGCCGGACGTACGATAACGCGACCACCCTTCGACCCGGGCACGGCGCCACGAATCAACAGCAAGTTGCGGTCACTATCGACACGAACAACGACGAGGTTTTGTACAGTCCGGCGCACATTACCCATGTGGCCAGCCATTTTCTTGCCCTTGAAGACGCGACCCGGTGTCTGGTTCTGACCGATGGAACCCGGCGCGCGGTGCGACAGCGAGTTACCGTGAGTAGCGTCCTGCATACGGAAGTTATGGCGCTTCACGCCGCCTGCGAAACCTTTACCGATTGACGTTCCGATCACATCAACCTTCTGGCCTTCTGCAAACAGATCAACCTTGATCTCGGCGCCCAGCTCGTAAGCCGTATCGTCGCCGTCTTCGATCCGGAATTCGGACATCAGATCACCGGCTTCGGTCTTCGCTGCTGCAAAGTGCCCGGCTTGCGATTTGCTCACGCGAGATGCCTTGCGGCTACCCGTGGAGACCTGCAACGCCCGGTAACCGTCATTCTCGACGGTTTTCACCTGGGTGATTTTATTCGGCTGTGCCTCAATGACGGTAACGGGAATAGAAACTCCGTCTGCCGTAAAGATGCGTGTCATGCCGCATTTGCGGCCAACAAGACCCATAGTCATGTTCAAACTCCACACTGACTTCGATTGGTCAGCGTCAAACTCAAAAAATATCTTTCACCGCAACAACTACGATTGGCTGTTGCTGAATATCATTCTGAAACAATCGCGCTTCATCCAGACACGCGAAAGGGCCAGCTGCGCCTAAGAACTTCATGTTCTCTAGAGCTTAAGGAGCTGACCCATTTTTCCGGCCCGATCATCTGACCGGTCCGGCGGTTCCGGGATTTGCCGTGTCGCCCACAGTTTCCTGACGACTTGATGTTTCAGCGCCTGCCACCCTCAAGGGCTGCTGACGCTTCTGAATCCGGCCGACTCCCGGCCCGGCCTGATCCAGCGAGCCCGCCATTTTACCTAGCGGCAGGCCGAATACAAGAGATTTGGCTAAAAAACTTTGCCGGACAAACCAGACGCACAAAGCATCGAGCCAATCCCTTGTTTTCTAAGCACTTAGTACTTAATTCAGCTTGATCTGCACATCCACGCCGGCGGGCAGCTCGAGCTTCATGAGCGCATCGACCGTCTTGTCGGTCGGATCCACGATATCCATGAGCCGCTTGTGGGTCCGGATCTCGTACTGATCGCGCGCATCCTTGTTGACGTGCGGTGAGATCAGGATCGTAAAACGCTCTTTTCGCATCGGCAGCGGGATCGGACCTTTGACGGTTGCGCCCGTGCGCTTGGCCGTATCCACGATTTCACGCGCCGAATTATCGATCAGTCGATGATCGAAGGCCTTCAGGCGGATACGGATATTCTGATTATTTGTTGGCATTGTTATATTCCTACTCGATTACTTTCGCGACGACACCGGCGCCAACGGTACGACCGCCTTCGCGAATT
>TARA_R110002049_G_scaffold37208_2_pt1 | contig 10623 bp, 9 predicted proteins | sample TARA_R110002049 | Tara Oceans TARA_R110002049 (sample SAMEA4396941) | marine metagenome | biome: Polar Biome; feature: [SRF] surface water layer (ENVO:00010504); material: water (ENVO:00002006), including particulate matter (ENVO:01000060) such as... | depth 5 m
TGCACCTGCAACAACCTTTGCCCACTTAGATGCAACAACTGTATTATCTCGTAAAATTGCTGAGCTAGGTATTTATCCTGCGGTAGACCCATTGGATTCTACTTCAAGAATCTTAACAGCTGATATTTTAGGGAACGAGCATTATGCTTGTGCTCAACGTGTAAAAGAGCTATTGCAACGCTATAAAGAATTACAAGATATTATTGCCATTCTTGGTATGGAGGAACTTTCAGAAGATGATAAATTAGCTGTTGGGCGTGCCAGACGTGTGCAACGTTTCTTATCACAACCGTTCCACGTAGCAGAACAATTTACTGGTATTCCTGGTGTTTTGGTTGATATTAAAGAAACCATTAAAGGGTTTAACATGATTATGGATGGCGAATTAGACCGTTTACCAGAAGCAGCGTTCAACCTTAAAGGCACTATTGAAGAAGCTATTGAAGCTGGAGATAAAATGCTTGCTGAAGCATAAACAAGTTCAGAGATAACTCATAACTAAAAGAGATATGTATTTAGAAATTGTATCACCCGAGGCCACCTTATTTAGTTCGGAAGTAGATTCTGTAACAGTTCCTGGCGTAAAAGGAGAGTTTCAAATGTTAGAAAACCATGCTTCTATTGTATCGCTTTTAAAAGCAGGAATTATCAAAATCCATACCCATACACAAAGCCACTTGGTTTTTGACTCATTACATTCAGAAGTTGTCCCCCATAATGATGACAATAAAATATTGACCTTAAAGATCAATTCTGGAACACTTGAAATGAAAGACAATAAGGCTATTATTTTAGCCGATTAAATTTCATTCATTTTAAATATAAAAAAACGCGAAGTTCATGCTTCGCGTTTTTTATGTTCAATTCTGTGTAAACCCTAAACTTTTTTAATCACATTGGTTACAATGCCCCAAATGATAAAATCATTTTCTTCAGTAATTTTTATGATGGGGTAATTGGGGTTTTCTGGTTTTAGCCAAACCTCATCTTTATCCACTTTCAAGCGTTTTACGGTAAATTCACCATCTAGAAAGCACACCGCTATTTTGTTATTGGTAGGCTCCAAGCTTCTATCTATTACCAATAAATCGTTATCATCAAGCCCAGCACCAATCATGGATTGACCACTTACACGTGCAAAAAAAGTAGCTTCCTTGTTTTTAATAAGTTCCCTGTCCAAAGAAAGACGTTCCTCTTTAAAATCTTCGGCAGGAGAAGGGAATCCAGCAGAAATCCCCGTATCTAAAAAAACAGCATCTAAGCCTTTAGTGGCTTGAGGCGTAAAAAAAGTTAAGCTATTGGATGTATGTAGTACCATGTGTTTTGAATATAAAGAAGCATCTCTTTGGGCATAAAGTTGCTAAAGATACTTCTTTATATCCTAAATACTATAAATTAAAATTTCAATATAGCTCCCGCTAAAAAGTTAGCCGTTGCTTGTGGATAATACCCCGAGTAATAACCTGTTGTTACCCCTGAAGCACTTGATGTATCATCATAGTCATAAGAACCAAAATAGCCATTGGAAACATACTTTTTATTAAATATGTTATTAGCCAACGCAGAAAATGTTATAGATTTAAAAAACAATCCTTTAGGTTTGATTTCATAATTGATATTAAAATCATTCACAAAATAAGCATCCAACGTTGATGCATCATTATCGGTATTGCCCATATATTGTTCTCCCACATATTTACTTAAAAGAGAAAACTGTAAATTCTTTATAGGATAAAAATTAACAGCATTTCCTATAACCAATTCGGGAGAAAAAGAAATGTTGGTTCTACCTAAATCTACTATTTCACCATTAATAGGCGCATTGAAATTTTGGTTTTTGTTATTGCTTAAAGCAACGTTGGTGACCATACTAAACGCATCACTAAATTGAATATGTGCATCAACTTCCAATCCTAATCTATAACTCTTGCCGCTAGTTGCCCTAATAGGGCTGCCAACATCATCCAAATCGCCCGTTAATACCAGTTGATTTTGATAAAACATATAATACAGGTTGGTGCTTAATGCCACTTTATTACTGCTGTAGCGCCATCCTAACTCCACATCGTTAAGTGTTTCATTTTCGGTTACCCCAGCTTTAAAATCATCACGGTTGGGTTCTCTATTGGCCCTGGCATAAGAGGCATAAAAACTATTGAAATTAGAATATTTATAGGTTAGTCCCGCTTTCGGATTGAAAAAATCAAAATTGGCATCGGTTATAAATGCAGCTCCATTTGAATTTATTCCGTTGGTTTTATATCTTACAAAGCGCCCTTGTAAATCAATAAACCCAGTAAGCGTTTTTGTTAATTTAAAGGTGGCTTTTGAAAAAACACTGAAATCATTTTTGGTAGCATCACCTTCATAATAACGGTCGTTTATATTGGCCGATTCAGCAAACTGTCGAGCCCAAATAACTTCTCCAAAATGGTCTCCTGTATAGGTATTATATGAAATCCCTGAAATAATTTCCAGAGCATTTTTTTTGTAGGTTAGGTTGGCATTGATGACATAAAAATCATTATCTAACCAACGTCTTCTTATCACATCTGTAATTGGGTTGCTGTCGTCATCTAAATCTGTAGCGACCACAATGCCATTATAAAGACCTATTTCATCGGTATCATCTTCATATTGTTCAAAATACCCTTTTCCTTTGGTGTAGTTCAACCCAAGTGTTGTTGACCAATGGTTGTCCAAACGCTCATTCCAATGTAGCTGGTAGTGGTCTTGCCAGTAATTATCGGTTTCATTTTCATAAGTATATGGGTTTTGGCGACGGTCTTCTTTCAATTCGTCTGCCGTTAAACCATACCATGCTTGGTAGGTTTGCTCTCTATTCCCAAAGGTTAAAGCTTTTATCAAAGTGTTGCCATCTTTGTAAATACCTTGAATAAAATAGGACTTTAAATCCGTAAATGCTCTGTCAACATAGCCATCTGAAGCTATTTTAGAGAAACGTCCCGAAACTTCAAAGTGCTCATTTAATAGCCCTGTACTCATTTTTACAGTATGCTTTCGTGTGTTGAAGCTTCCGAAGCTATTGGAAATTTCTGCCGAGGCTTTTTGTGAAACCGCATCAGTAAGTAAATTAAGGCTTGAGCCAAAAGCTCCAGAACCATTTGTGGAAGTTCCTACCCCACGCTGCAATTGTAAACTTTCTGTGGACGATGCAAAATCACCTAAATTGACCCAAAATGAACCTTGGCTTTCAGGGTCATTATACGGTATGCCGTTAATGGTCACATTTACCCGAGTGCCATCTATACCACGCACTCGAATACCTGTGTATCCCACGCCTGCACCAGCATCACTAGTGGTTACTACGGATGGCAAATAGTTTAATAGCACAGGAATATCCTGGCCTAAATTGCGCTTTTCCAATTGCCCTTTTGTAACGTTTGAATGCGTTATGGGAGAATCTGCATTCACGCGCACAGCATTCACTAAAACTTCGTCTAAAGTTTCAATGTTTGTAGAATCCTGTTGCTTTTGATTTTGTTGTGCATTGGCACAGACTGATAACACTGATAGTGTTAAAAAAAGAAAAATGTTTTTCATGTCGATTACATAAAATTATAATCGAATAAAAAGAGGTAATTATTCTTTATTGTTAATAAATTAGTTTTTTGAGCGTTCAGCTTATTTAATATCAAAAATATTGATTTTAATTTTGAATCATTACAAGAGCATTTAAAACATCTTCAGATTCAGAAGTAAAGAGCAACATTGATGAACTTATCGCACTCGCTAAAAATGTCTGCCATACATTTTCTTAACGCTCGCTTCCTAAACAGCATTACCTGTTCTAGGTTCAATGGGTATGATCTCAGCCAAATTGAATCACGATATTCGGTTTTTGAATTACGATATATAAAAATCATAATTCTTTTAATCTGCAATCGTCAATCAAAAAAGCACCCCTTTTTTGAGAACGCTGCAAAAGTAAGAACGAATTATGGATTATGGATTATGATTTTAGAATTATTTTTTAATCGATATCCGGTCGTTTTCTATTGGCCTTTTTATCAGAGTGTTTACGTTTGCTTTTTAAGCGTTTTCTAATAACCGATTTTGGGATTCTAGTTAAAATCCGCTTTTTAGGAACCACCAAAGATGCTCTTATCAAGTTTAAAAAACGTTTTATTATGAGCTCTTTATTTTTGTGCTGGCTTCTACTTTCATCGCATTGCAGAATGAGCATGTTTTCTTTGGTCAATCGATTTTGAAGTTTGTTTTGAAGCCGTTCTTTTTGCTCTTCATTAAACACAAGCGATTCGGTTAAATGAAACGTTAGCTCAATTTTTGAAGATACCTTATTGACATGTTGCCCTCCGCTGCCAGAACTTCTAACGGCTTTAAATAATAATTCTTGCAATAACGCGTCTTCATTAATCATGCGTTGACTTGGTGTGCGGGTTTTAATAAATCATTAACTGTTTTTACAGGATTGAACGTTTCTAGCGGGACTTCCACAAAAATGGAATTCCAATGTGCCATGCTGCCGTTCCATAGCCCTGGAAGTTCCAACGCTTTTATATCCATACCATTTTGGGTCTTCATAGCTATAAAAGCAGCTTCCAGATCTACAAATTCTTTAAGGTTGAATTTTTCGCCTTTATAATTTTTAACGCCACAAACCAAATCTGTGGGATTGAAATGCGTGGCTTTGTAAACTAGTTCCTGCTGGCTTTTTCTGCTAAAATCAATCTGGGCAAACTCTACTATTTGTAAAGATATGTTGCCCTGTTTATCTTTTACCCAAAAAGGACCGCCGCCTGGTTCTCCTTCATTTTTAACCATGCCACAAACCCGAATTGGCCTGTTTAATTTTTCTTTTAAAAAACTTACTTTTTCTTGATGTGTATCATATTCAAAATCTGGATTTATAGGCACATTCAATCTATATCGCAAAAACAAAGCCATGACTTTAAAATCGGTTTCTGATACATCAGCCATTTCCAGTTTGTGTAAATAGGAAAAGACCTTTTCTTGAACGTCCAGTAAAATACCTGCCAATAATTTCTTGTAATTGGAAACGGCCATATTCTTTTCTGAAACCACAATGTTATCAATGTTTTTTATAAAAATCAAATCGCCTTCCAAATCATTCAAATTTTCCAATAAAGCACCGTGTCCCGCCGGACGGAACAAAATAGAACGGTATTCGTTTCTAAAAACAGTATCGTCTTTGGTCAGCGCCACAGTTTTAGTCGCTTCTTTTTGATAGGAAAAAGACACTTTGAAAGTTGTGTTGGTTTTCTGTTCTAAATCTTGCCTTATTCGTTTTAGTTCTTCTGTAAAATAATTGTAATGGGCTTCAGAAACCGTAAAATGAAGCTGGGCAATTCCGTTTGAATGTGCGTACAGAGTAGATTCAAATAAGTGTTCTTGAAACGCAGTAATAATCGTGTTTTCATACTTATGAAAAGGCAATAACCCTTTTGGAAGAAAACTATAGTTTAGCCCATTTTCATCCAACATGGCTTTTACAAATTGCAAGTGTTTTTCGCCATCGGGCAACGTTTCTAAATCGGGATGTATTTGTTTGGCTTTTGATAGTACCTGATTATAAAAGGGAAAATTTTTTAAATTAGAAACAAAGGTTTCAATAAGCTCATCATTCTGTCTTGCTGCATACTCTTGAATGTTTTCTTTTGAAGGTTTGAATGTTTTTACAAACAGAAACAGAAACTTAAACATTCTGGTTGCTGCGCCAGATGCTGGTACAAATTTTATAATATTTAGCGTTTCCTGTTTTTCTTCATACCGCTGAGTGAATTTTTGAATGTCATTTTCATCATATCGCTCAATACCCTTTCCAATGGTTGCCGCAGCCACCAAATTAGAATAAGACATGCCGTTTTTTAAGCGAAAAATCTGCGCATTTACTTGATCTACAGTAATGCCTTTGCTATGTATTTGCTGAATATCTTTATCTGAAAACATTATTTTTTTTTAATAGTGTATCAATGTGCTTAACCGCCATTTCAAAACGTTGCTTTTTATTTCCTTTTAACAAAACATACGGTCTTTTCTGTTTTATTAATTCTGCTTCAAAAACTTCAAACATGGTTTCTCTTTCATTTGGTTTATCTCGTAAATCATCAGGTTCCCAAGGTGTGTCAATATAAGTTAAAAAATATAAATCATACGTGTTTTCTAAAGCGTATTTTTTAAGGATTGGGTCGCAAGTCCCTAAGTAATAGGCTTCGGAATATATTTTGGTTTCCAACAAATCGGTGTCACAAATTAAAACGTCATTTGCTTTTTTAGCCAAGGCATTTTCAAGTTTTATTTGGCCTTCCGCAATGGGCAATATATCTTTTGGCTCACAAATTTTTCGTTCATTGTTCCATTTGTTTTGAAGGTATTCACGTGCGAATTCTGGCACGAAAACCGAATCATAATGCTTTGCCAACTGCATTGAAAGAGTTGTTTTTCCCGTAGATTCTGGTCCAAACAAAACCACTTTTATGCAGTTTAAAGGCACTTGCTTATATTTTTCGTCCATGCTATAAATGCTTGTATAAGGAATACTTCTAGTTTTTTTACAAATCTAGCATTCTAAATTAAAGCATGGTAGAGCAGGATGGTATATTTATTCATTAAAAATATCTTTATTACTTAATCAAAGAAAATAATTGTGCATAAAAATCACTCTTTCGCAACCAAGGTATTAATAAATATCTTGATAGTATTACCTTTAATCTCTTTGGCCCAAAAGCAAATGGAAAATTTAGACCGTGGTGCTTTAGCTGTTCGTACAAATGAAAAGGAAGTACTGGTTAGTTGGCGAATTCTAGCTTCAGAATTTGAAAACGGCTCTTATAACATTTATAGAGGCTCTAAAAAGCTGAACAGCAAACCCATTACTGGGGCAAGTAATTATATAGACCTTACAACCTCAAACGAATTATATTCAGTTTCTGTAATTATAAATGGTAAGGAGCAAGAACCCTCAAAACCAATTGAAGTTTGGAATAATATTTATAAAAAAATACCGATTTCTGCTCCCAAAGGAGGCACAACTCCTGATGGAAAAGAATATAAATATACTGCAAATGACGCATCAGTTGGTGATTTAGATGGTGACGGACAATATGAAATTGTTTTAAAATGGACACCTACAAACTCTCATGATAATTCCCATAAAGGATATACAGGCAACACTATTCTTCAAGGATTAGAAATGGACGGAACAGTTTTATGGACTATTGATTTGGGTAAAAATATTCGTTCAGGAGCTCACTATACACAATTTATGGTATATGATTTGGATGGCGATGGAAAAGCTGAAATTGCTTGTAAAACAGCCGATGGAACTACAGATGAAGCAGGAACTATTTTAGGCGATGCCAATGCCGATTTTCGTAGTGAAAACGGTTATGTTTTAGAAGGCCCAGAATATTTAAGCCTTTTTTCAGGTAAAACAGGAGCCTTTCTTGCTACACAAAATTATATTCCCGCTAGAGGCAATATATCTGATTGGGGAGACAATTATGGAAACAGAGTAGATCGTTTTTTAGCGTGTGTAGCCTATCTTGATGGAAAACGACCTAGTTTAGTATTTGCTAGAGGTTACTACACGCGCACAGTTTTAGCTGCTTATAATTACAGAGAAGGAAAACTTGAAACTTATTGGGTATTTGATTCAGATGAAAAAGGAAATGAAGCTTATTCCGGTCAAGGAAACCATAGTATTACTGTAGGTGATGTAGATGGAGATGGTAAAGATGAAATTCAGTACGGCTCATGTGCTATTGATGATGATGGCATGGGGCTATACTCGACTGGTTTTGGACATGGAGACGCCAGTCATTTAGGCGATTTTGACCCAACACGCAAGGGCTTAGAATATTTTATGGTTCATGAAGAAGCTAACAACTCAGATGTACCACAAATAGATTATAGAGATCCTAAGACTGGAGAAGTGTTTTGGAAAGTAGATGGAAAAGGTGATATAGGAAGAGGTGTCATTGCAGACATTGACCCTAATCATCTTGGAGGGGAAATGTGGGCATCAAACGGATCTGGAATCCATAATATTAAAGGCGATGTTATTTCCACCATATACCCTACTGCTGGAGAAAGAGGTTCGAGTTTTAACATGTTTGCTTGGTGGGATGGTGATTTATTACGTGAAATAGTAGACAAAACAAGCATTACAAAATGGAATGCCGGTAAAAAGGAAACCGATATGTTATTGAAAGCCTCTGAATATGATGGTATGTCTTTAAGAAGTAATAACAGATCAAAATCAAACCCATGTTTAATTGCTGATATCCTTGGCGATTGGCGAGAAGAAATTATTTGGAGAAATGATGAAAACACAGAGTTGGTGATATTCTCAACACCACACCATACAACAGAAAGAATTTTCACATTAATGCATGACCCGTTATACCGTACTAGTATTGTTTGGCAAAATGTAGCTTATAATCAACCAGCACATACAGGATTTTATTTGGGCCATGGCATGGCTAAACCTGCTGTTCCTAAAATTAAATTGACTAAATAATAATTTAACATTCAGTCAATTTTCATTTTTTAGAATCCTTAATACGCTTTAGAGATTGAGGTAACAAAAACCTGACTAACTTGCTATTTCTGTAATTATTAAGAGCGTTGAAATCTAAGTATTTTAATGTAAACTTAATTCTTAAATATGTAAGTTAGTCTATAGATCATAAATGGTACGTTTTCTTTTTAAAAAACAAGATAAAATAAGGCAAATAGCACAAATTGTAGTTAAATGGCACCCAAATTTATTGGCACATTGTTTATCTTTTTAACTTATCAAAAAATGATTCATCTTCCTCAAAAGCTGTTCCTATTACGACCAAATCTGCCCCCGCATTATAGGCATTTTCCAATTGTTTTTTAGTCCTGATACCGCCCCCAACAATCAAAGGTATTTGCAATTCTTTTTTAATGCGTTGAATAATGTCATCTGTTATGGGCTCACTAGCACCACTACCCGCTTCAAGATATATCAGTTTCATCCCTAATAATTCGCCAGCTTTGGCAGTATCTTCAATGGTTTGAATATTGGTTCTAGGTATGGGATTGGTATTGGTCACATTTTCAACGGCTGTTTTTTTGCCATTTTCTAATAAAATATAGCCAGTAGGAATCACTTCTAAATCTGTATTTTTCAATTTAGAAACCGCCTTAATGTGTTTTCCTATTAAATACTCGGGGTTTCTCCCTGAAATTAATGACAAAAATAAAATAGCATCGGCTTTATCTGTAATTTGAACCACATCTCCAGGAAATAAGACAATAGGAAGAGTTGTATGCTTGCTAATTTCAGCAACCAAGCTATCCGTTTCATTTTCGGCAACCGTACTGCCTCCTACAAAAATATGGGTGGCTATAGATGTGTTTATTTTTTTTATAAAACGACTTGTGTTTTCAATCGGAAATTTATCAGGATCCATCAAAACTGCCAATAGTTTTTTGCCATTAGAAATCGCATCGTAAATATTTTTATAAACAGCCTTCATTTAAGCAATGGCATAAGCACAAGTAAATCCTTCAAATTCTAAAAAATGAACATTATACCTGTATTTTTTCTCATCATAATCAATCCAAGAAATGGTTTCATCATCATTTTCAGAAAACGGAATGACCAAACAATGTTGCTTGAAACTCAATCCGGGCGTTGCAAATAATTTGTATAATGATTCTTTTACGCACCAAATAGCCGTGAGTTTCTTTATATAATCAACATCATTTTTATTTAGATATTCAAACTCATAATCAATAAATTTATGGGCAATGATGCTGATTTTATCACGTTGTTTTTCAATATCGATCCCCACAACACCATCACTCACAACAACTGCTGAAAAGTTAAAAGAATGTGTAATGGATATGTGTTTGCCATCTTTTAAATGTGGTTTGCCGTTTTCATCATAAAACAGGTCGGCATCCTCATAACCAAAGGCTGCCAATACATGGCGTACACTTAAAAATCCCCGTTGGTGCAGCTCGCTTTTCATGCCTAAAACACGCTCCAAACTGTTTGGTTTCAAATTTAATGGCTTCATTAAATCTTCAAACGACTCTGTAATCTTCCAGATTTTAACAACAGTTTGAGAATTAGGTGTGATGGTTTTATAAAGTGGCATTTAATATTCTGAAAGTTATTGATTATCTTTGCACCGCCCAAGGCTGATTAAACATTTTTGATAAGCGAATTTAAGTATTTTAAGCGCTAATCACAATGAAGTTTGGGTATTAAAACAAAAGAAAATTACTATGAGTACAAAAACAATTCCTTACGTAGCTAGCAAAGTAAAAGACATAACACTTGGTGATTGGGGACGCAAAGAAATAGAATTAGCCGAAGCTGAAATGCCAGGTTTAATGAGTCTTCGTGAAGAATACGGAAATTCACAACCTTTAAAAGGCGCACGTATTGCAGGATGTTTGCACATGACCATACAAACGGCTGTGTTAATTGAAACTTTACAGGCATTAGGAGCTGAAGTAACTTGGAGTTCATGTAACATCTTTTCTACACAAGACCAAGCTGCTGCTGCCATAGCTGCTGCTGGAACTGCCGTGTATGCGTGGAAAGATATGACCGAAGAAGAATTTGATTGGTGTATT
>TARA_R110002049_G_scaffold1130_26_pt1 | contig 10621 bp, 9 predicted proteins | sample TARA_R110002049 | Tara Oceans TARA_R110002049 (sample SAMEA4396941) | marine metagenome | biome: Polar Biome; feature: [SRF] surface water layer (ENVO:00010504); material: water (ENVO:00002006), including particulate matter (ENVO:01000060) such as... | depth 5 m
GCCAACGAGATGACCGTTGGATTGCCCGTAGGATTAACAGGAACTTTTACCAATCCCAGCATTTCGTTAAATACTGAAACCGCAGTAAAAACCTTAACTCAAAAGTTGATCGAGAAACAAAAACAGGATCTGCTCGATAAAGGAACCGATATTTTAGGAGATCTAATTTCGGGAGGAACCCCAAAGCCTAAAGACTCTTCGCAGACCACGACAACCGGTAATACTACACAACAAACCACGCAACAAACTACTCAGGTGGTTAAAGATATTCTGGGTGGGCTTTTAGGGGGAGGGAAAAAGAAAACCGATAGTATTAACAAAGAAAATTAGGAAACGGTAATACCCACAACATAGCCTTCACTTCCGCGAACGTTAAAGACTGTATTGTCTTCAAAGATTAGATACTGACCTTTAATACCTTTTAAAACTCCTTCAAAAAAGGGTGTTTTTTCAAGATTCAAACTCTTAACTTTTGATGGGTATTCAAGCACCGGAAAATCTAGATTAGTTTCAACATTGCTTTCAATATAATATTCTAATGCTTCCTTCGGAATAAATTGTTTTAAACGATCACGCCATTCTACCAGATTCTCATCCTGTATCTCGTTTCTAAGCATAGTTCGCCAGTTTGTTTTATCTGAAACATGTTCTTTAAGTGCAACTTCTGTAACTCCGGCCAAATACCTGTTGGGAACCTCAACAATTTCTATGGCTTCATGAGCTCCCTGATCAATCCATCGGGTTGGTATCTGACTCTTTCTCGTAACTCCCACCTTTACGTTGCTACTATTGGCAAGATATACAACATGCGGTTGCAATTGTACTTTCTTTTCGTATTCCAGGTCACGATCTTCCTTATCAAGATGCGCCGTACTTAACTCGGGGCGCATGATCCAGTCGGCTGCCTGAGGGATTTCAAAAAAACAGTCACGGCAAAACCCCTGACGATAGATTTTCTTGTCCAGATGGCAATTAAGACATTCGTATCTCAAAAAATTAATACCCATCTTTTTATCCAGCAATTGATTGACGTTCAGGAAGTCATTTTCGAAAATTAGATAATATTGGATTGGAGAACCATTTTCAGTTTGCATTTTTGTTAAAACACCTTCGTAGTTCATAAGAAGAAAATCGTTATTTTTATTGCATAAAGATAGTTCAAAATAATGCCAATACCCATTGTAAATTCTATTGCCTCCTGGTTTTTGAAAAAGCGATTTCATCAGATCGAACTTTTTTTGAAATATCCTATTGAAGTTCAACAGGAATTATTGCAAAATTTAATTCTAAAAGCAAAGTCAACAGAAATTGGGAAAAAGTATGAATTTGAGAGCATCAAATCATATAAGGATTATCGAGACAGGGTTCCTATTAGCAGTTATGAAGATAGTGAAGCCATGATAGAAAGAGCAAGAAGGGGGGAAAGCAATATCTTCTGGCCCACACCTATAAAATGGTTCGCCAAATCGAGCGGAACTACAAATGCCAAAAGTAAATTTATCCCGGTAAGTTCAGATTCACTTGAAGATTGTCATTATGCCGCAAGTAAAGATTTACTTTGTATGTATTTAAATAATAATCCAAATTCTCAGCTTTTTGTTGGAAAGAGCCTTCGACTTGGAGGAAGCAAAGAGTTATATCAGGAAAATGGCACGGTTTACGGTGATCTTTCAGCAATTCTAATTGATAATATGCCGTTTTGGGCCGAATTTAGTAGTACTCCCGGAAGTGAGGTGTCATTAATGGCCAACTGGGAAGTGAAAATGCAGGCAATAGTTAACGAAACTATCAATGAAAATGTAACAAGTCTTGCCGGTGTACCGTCATGGATGTTAGTGCTGTTAAACAATGTTATCGAAACAACCGGGAAGGAGAGTTTATTTGATGTATGGCCAAATTTAGAAGTATATTTTCACGGAGGGGTTAGCTTTGAGCCGTATATGGATCAATATAAGAAAATCTTACCCAGAAACGATTTTAAATATTACGAAACCTATAATGCTTCAGAAGGCTTTTTTGCGATTCAGGATCGGAATAATAATAAGGAACTACTCTTAATGCTGGATTATGGAATCTTTTACGAATTTATTCCGATGCATATTAGTGGCCCGGATGAAGAGAAAATCATTCCATTAAGTGAAGTAGAAATAGATGTAAATTACGCAATCGTGATTACAACAAATGCCGGTCTTTGGCGGTATAGAATTGGAGATACAGTGCGTTTCACTTCCGTAGATCCATATCGAATTAAGGTAACCGGCAGAACCAAGCATCATATAAACGTGTTCGGAGAAGAACTAATAATAGAAAACGCCGAAGCCGCCTTAAAGCAAGCTTCACGACTTTCGGAATGTGAAATCATTGATTATACTGCAGCTCCTATTTTTATGGAAGGAAAAGAAAAAGGAGCTCACGAGTGGATCATTGAGTTTAAGACACCACCAAAAGACTTTTCGTTTTTTACAACCTTACTTGATAAATCCCTACAGGAAGTAAACAGCGATTACGAAGCCAAGCGTTATAACAACATGACATTAAACGCTCCAAAAATACATTTTGCGAGGGAACACCTCTTCTACGACTGGTTAAAAAAGAATGATAAATTAGGAGGGCAACATAAAATACCCCGACTTTCAAATACTCGTGATTATTTAGAAGAATTATTATCTCTCAACGAAATAGGAAAAATTACCCCTATCGATTAAAGTTACTATTTTTCCGACAAAAATTCCACAATAAATCGAGTGTTTACAACACTTCATCGATAGTTCTTACAAATAAATGTCGTTTAACGAATTTCTCTCTGCTTTCAACTAAAATCTTTGGTAGTCCTTTTCTTACCCCCTAAGTTTGTCTTGTTCATATAAAAATTGGGGCGTATGAAAAATTTAAAAAACACATTGGCAAGATTAGTTATTTTAACTGTTCTTTTAACGGGTATTACCTCTTGCGGAAGCGCGATCGACATTAAAAAAAGTGAGAATGATGTAGCACGTTACACTTTAAAAAACAAATCGGAATTGATGCAGCAAAAGATCTTGAATACCAAAAGCAAGACCGTTGTTGCAACTCCTTAAAACATATAGTTTAAGTAAGTTTCTTAAGTAGTTTAAGATAAAAGCCCCGAGCAAAAATGTTCGAGGCTTTTTTTATGTACCAAAAATGAAGTTACGAAACTGCCTTCAATTTTTTAATCGTAGATTTATTTAGTTTCTCTTCCGCATACTCACGGGTTACATGAAGTGTCTTATCATCGGTTCCCGGCAATTCGAACATAGCATCGGTAAGTACTGCCTCACAAAGAGAACGCAACCCACGAGCTCCTAACTTGTAAGCTATTGCCTGCTCAACGATAAAATCTAAGGCTTCTTCGGTAATAACGAGCTCTATATCATCCATTTCAAACAACTTTTGGTATTGTTTGATGATGGCATTCTTTGGTTCGGTTAGAATAGCTCTCAACGTACCTTTATCCAACGGATTCATATAGGTTAGTACCGGCAATCGCCCAATGATCTCAGGAATTAATCCGTAGTCTTTTAAGTCCTTCGGAATAATATATTTTAGCATATGATCACGTTCCAGCGAATCTTCTTTTTTTGAAGCACTAAAACCAACCGCCTGCATATTGAGACGTTTTGAAATATGTCTGTCTATACCATCAAAGGCACCACCTGCAATAAAAAGTATATTTTCAGTATTTACCTCGATAAATTTTTGATCCGGGTGCTTTCGACCACCTTTTGGCGGAACGTTCACAACCGTTCCCTCCAAGAGCTTTAATAAGGCTTGTTGTACCCCTTCACCACTCACATCTCTCGTAATGGAAGGATTATCGCTTTTACGAGCAATTTTGTCGATCTCGTCGATAAAAACTATCCCGTTTTGTGCCTTTTCAACATTGTAATCTGCTGCTTGTAATAACCGGGTTAAAATACTTTCTACATCTTCACCTACATAACCGGCTTCTGTAAGAACCGTAGCATCTACGATCGCCAACGGAACGTTTAACATACGAGCGATCGTCTTTGCAACCAAGGTCTTACCTGTACCGGTTTGACCCACGATTATAATATTACTCTTCTGAATCTCGATATCGTCGTCACTTTTAGGTTGTAACAAACGCTTGTAATGATTATAAACCGCAACAGACATAACCTTTTTTGTATGTTCCTGACCTATCACATAATCATCAAGAAAGGTCTTTATTGATTTCGGTTTTTTAAGAATAAGCTCTTTACTCAACTCACTATTTGTAGAATGCAACGCTTCTTCAACCACAATTCCATGTGCTTGTTCAATACATCGGTCGCAAATATGGGCGTCTAAACCTGCGATAAGCAAGTTCGTCTCAGCCTTTTTCCTCCCACAAAATGAGCATTCTAAATCTTCTTTCGCCATAATTTTCAATTTCTCCCGGCACTATTAAAGATAACCGGTAATTTAACGCTACGAGCGCTTCAAAATTTCATCTATCATTCCATATTCTAAAGCCTTGTCGGCCTTCATCCAGTAGTCTCTATCACTATCCTCATAGACTTTATCATATTTTTGACCCGTGTGATTTGCAATTATAGTATATAATTCTTCCTTTAAAGTAAGAATTTCTTTTGCCGTAATCTCTATATCACTCGCTTGTCCTTGAGCACCCCCCATTGGTTGATGGATCATCACTCTGGAATGGGTAAGTCCGCTACGTTTCCCCTTTTCACCGGCACACAATAATACTGCTGCCATAGACGCTGCCATCCCCGTACATATTGTGGCTACATCCGGTTTAATAAACTGCATAGTATCGTAAATACCTAAGCCGGCATACACACTTCCTCCGGGGGAGTTAATATAGATCTGAATATCCTTAGATGCATCGGTGCTTTCTAAGAATAACAACTGTGCCTGTACTATATTAGCAACCTGGTCATTTATCCCTGTACCGAGGAAAATAATACGGTCCATCATTAATCTCGAAAACACATCCATCGCTACAGCATTCATTTGTCGTTCTTCGATGATATTTGGAGTAAGATTAACCGGGTACATACTACTTACGATCTTGTCGTAGTACATACTATTGATTCCCTGATCCTTAGTTGCAAATTCTTTAAATTCTTTTCCGTAGTTCATATAATTCTAATCGTTTTCTAAAAAATAAAAGCGCTGTATTTTTTGTAATACAGCGCCTAAATATAACTATTTTATTGCTGAATTACTCGTAAGCCTGCTTAATGAATTCGTCGTAGGTAACTTCTTTTGTCTTCAGTTTTGCATTTTCCTTAAAGAATTGAAGCAATTTATTTGTATTAAGTTGCTCGCTAATTCTATTCACCTCTTCTTTGTTGGAGAGAATTCTAGCCGCAATACTTTCCAGTTCTTCTTCGGAAGGGTTCATCTGTCCAAATTGAGCCATCTGCCCCTTGATCATATTCTTGCTGTAATCCTTAAGTTCGTCGAAAGTCACTTGCAATTTATTTTCTGCTCTAAGTTTCCCTTCAATTAACTGGTAACGCAATCCTTTCTCGCTTCTTTCGTATTCTGCCTTTGCCTCTTCTTCTGTCAATGGCTTTTCTCCGGACATCTGAATCCATCGCTGCAAGAATGCATCAGGAAGATCAAATTTAGTATTGTCGATAAGTGATTCAACCACATCATTTAGCAATTTTTGATCACTTTGTTGCTCAAATTGCTTTTCAGCGTCCTCTTTAATTTTCTCTTTTAATTCTTTTTCCGAAGAAACCACTCCCTCACCAAAAAGCTTGTCGAACAATTCTTGATTCAAATCTGCCATTTCACGGGTATTGACTTCTTCTATTTTAAGCGTCACTTCAATATCCAAACCATGCGCGTCGTCATGTGAAACTCCCAAATACTTTTGGTTGTCATGATCATCTGCGAACAATCCTTTTGTTTTCAACGTAACAATATCTCCAACTTTAGCTCCTATTAAAGAAGAAAGTTGTTTTTTACCTTTAATCACGTCGGTTGCAAAAGTTGCACTTTTATCGATATCTTTTTCTTCGGAAGTAAACGTTCCGGTAATTTCATCACCTTTTTCTACTTCTTTTTTAGCGATCAACTTTCCGTACTGCTTGCGAATAGTTTTCACCTGATTGTCGAGCATTTTATCATCTGCAACCACTTTGTAGTTAGTAACCGCTTTCTTTTTTACGTCAACTTCGAATTCAGGAGCCAACCCCAGATCGAATTCGAACGTAAAATCGTCTGCATTCCAGTCAATTTCCGATTCATTTTTCGGTAATGGATTTCCCAGAACATCTAATTTTTCTTCCGTTAGGAAATTATGTAATGCATCCTGAAGCAATTTATTCACCTCTTCTACCAAAACCGCTTTCCCATACTGCTTCTGAACCATTCCCATAGGAACATGTCCCTTTCTAAAACCGGGGATATTTGCAGTTTTGCGATAATTATTTAAAACGCTCTTTACCTTTTCTGAATAATCATCCTTTTTTATCTCAACCGTAACAACCGCATTGAGCTTATCGATATCTTTCTTTGTTATATTCATTTTTCCTGAAATAGTTTCCATATAAAATTGAGTCTTTACCCGTTTTTTAAGTATCCAATCCTTGCTGTTTTGGGCTTCAGATTAAGAGGGTGCAAAAGTACGATATTTTACATAACTCAACAAACATTTATAAGCTGGAATTCAGTCCGTTATTCCTTTTTGTCAAAAACAGAAAACAAGATGGATTGGAAAAATGAAAGCAACAAGCTGAAAAGCAAAGCCCACCACACATTCTGAACCGCAAAACCACCTATAAAGTAATCTGCTAACAGAATAATGAAGGCATTGATGAATAGCAGGAACAATCCCAAAGTAATAATCGTTACCGGAAGCGTTAGAATGATTAAAACAGGTTTAACGATCAATCTAAGAATTCCTAACACTACAGCGACTAGAATCGCGGAGCCGTAACCATCTACTGCGACACCCGGTAGGATCTTAGCTAAGATCACGACCGCAATTGCGGTGAGTAATAATTTTAATATTAGTTTCATACAATTAGTTTAGAGTTAAAGATAAAAAAAACGCCTTCAACAAATTGAAGGCGTTTTAAATTTATCACTAAAACTTTTTTTATGGATTCTGACCTAGAGTCACAGTTCCGTAGTTACCAATATCAACTTTAGGTATGGTAGCTTCGTACTTTCTATTGATCGCATCAATAATTAAGTTAGCTGTATATGCATATCCTCGTGGTGATGGGTGAACCCCGTCTAAAGAAAAAGCTCCTCCCGTTACAAATGCATCGGTAATAACTCCTCCGTTAAATGCTACCCCTCCGTTCGCAACCTGAGCTAAAGCCGCTCTGGCATCAACCAAGGCTAAGTCGTTAGCTGTAGCAATACTGCTAATTGTAGTATTATAAGCAGAAGCAGCAGTAGATACTAATTCTTGCTCTCCCGTTGTTAATACAAATTGATCTTCTAAGGGAATAGAAACACCAACTACCCCAAGTGGGTTACCCGGATCCGGAGTTGTTCCTAAAACAGATGAAGCCGTTAAGACAATTAGATCGTCAGATGTTGCTTGACGTAACTGACCCAATAATGCTGCCAATGGCGCAGGCACATTAAATGGTGGTCCTTGTAGAATCGCCGTTACATCGGTTAAATCCTCATCAACAAGAATTGGAGCATTTTGACCCGCACTAAAATTTATTGTACGTGCAGCAGCTTCTTCTTGAGTAATAATATTAGCTCCAACCAATCCCGGTAAAATTTGTGTGTTATATGCCGCAAACTGAGCATTTACAGCTCCTGCTGTAGCAGCATCCAACGGAATTGCATTAAAAGGCACTGTTGTAAAATAAGGTATAGAAGTAACATCAGGAATATTGATTAAAACTCCTTGAGCACCAGTCGCCATCAATGCATCAACTTGTCCGCTATAAGCTCCGGCAAACACCAAAGGATCTGTAATATCGTTTTCTCCATATGTTGCAGGATTTGTATTCCCTGTTTGATCTACACCTACCCCACCCGAAGTAGCAAAGCTTAAAATATCATTGTTTCCAATCCAAAGGCTAAAGAACGACGGATTTAACGAAGCGGCGTCTCCAATTACAGTAGCGTTAGCACTTGTTTGAAAACGTCCAAACCAAGGATTTAATGCACCGTAACCCGGCGTACTTAAATGAAAACTCTTGGCTCCAGGAACTCCCATATTGTTAAATGGTCCTGTTGCACTGCCCTCAACCGTTGTAGTTGGCGTTCCAACTAATCTCACCGGTGATGGATTTCCATTTGCATCAACAGATAATATAAATCTGTTTTCGAATACCTGATTTCCATTTAATAAAAGTCCACCAACATTGTCATTCATTAATGGCTGAGTAAATTCTCCACCACCTGCAAAGCTAAACTGTTGTGCCATTATATTTGGATAAGAATTCTCCTGACCAGTAATATAAAGAGCCCCATCGGCGTATCCGGCAGTTAATGAATTACCAACTGCTACATAGTTAGACAGATCTGCTGTTCCACTGGTATAAAATCCTGCGTCATTTACAGAGTCTTCAAACTCTGCGTCGCAACTTACAAGCCCGATCGCAAGTAAGCCAAGAAATATTTTTATAGTATTTTTCATTTTTTCTGAATTTTTTTGAATTACATTTTATAAGTCACCCCTAAACCTGGCACGAAGGCGTTAGATTTGTACGTTCCGCCAAAAGGTGCTGCCTGCCCATTCTCCAAGTAAGCGTCATAAGAAGCGTCAACTTCCTCAAAGTGCAAGTATAAGAATGAAGCATCAACCTGAAATCTTTCACCTACGTTAAAAGTTAAACCAGCGGTGTAACCATTACTGTCATTTCGGGGCGTTTCCGGTGCAAATCTACCGGCTTGTACCGGAGATTCGTCAAAGTAATAACCAGCTCTTAATGTAAATTTCTTAGTCGCTTCATATTGTAAACCGAAACGGTATGTAGAAGCGTTTTTATAGTTACGAGGATTAATTGAGTTTGGTACATTTTCATCAGCAAAATCTATATCCAATGAATCGTATACGTCCCAAAAAGCACGGTTAAAATCGAATGCAAACAACCACTTATCACAGAACTCGTACGAAAGACCTACAGTCATTTCGGCCGGTAAAGGAAGATCGGCATCAAAAGTTGTAGCATCAGGGAATGGTGTTAACGGAGAATTAGGAACATTCTCGAAAGTAGCATCACCATCTCTGGCTTCCATGATAATTTCTGAACGATACGTCGCTCCTATTCGCAATTTATCTGTAGGATTGAACATTGCACTAGCCACCCATCCGGTAGCATTTACTCCGGAAGCATCTAAAGTAACTTCAGAACGATTTCCTTCTATATCTGAAAGTGTTCTACTAAGGTTTCTGTTAAAGTTCACAGAACCAATTACAAAGATTGGTCCACCACCAATACTAAACTTATCATTTACTTTTATAGAAACAGTTGGCTGAATGTATATCGCTTGTAAATCGATATTGTTCACTAAATGTGATCCTGCCCAATCATCCGGATACTCTACAGAACTTCCATATGGCGTATATACACCAACACCAAGTGCTAACCAGTCTGTCGCTTTATAAGAAGCATACAGATACAACGGAGTTCCCGTAGGACTATCTGTCATCGCAGATTCTCCTGTATTTACATTTTGATAAGACACATTGGAGAATACACCGCTTACCCCGGCTGAAATATTCAATTTGTTCTCCAGATATACCAATCCGGCTGGGTTAAAAAACACAAGTTCGCTGCTATTAACAACAGCAACTCCTGTATGTCCCATAGCCAAGGATTTTTGTCCTTGAAGACTTACACGATACCCACCGGCATACATTACTGCTGTTGCCAAGGCAAAAACAGCTAGAAGTAACACTTTCTTCATAATTGTTTAATGTTAGATTAAGGTTATATTTTAAGTTTTCTGTCGGCAAAGTACACATTATAGTTGATTAAAAACCAATTTATTATGCATACATAGTAAATCCGACATTGCAATGTTATAAAAAATTCATAACAATTTGGTAAAATTCGGAAGGATTTTCGGCATGGAGCCAATGCCCTGCCTTCGAAATGGTAACAATCGTAGCTTTCGGGAAGTGTTTTTTTATCAAAATTTCATCTATCGCTTCAATATAACCAGACTTTTCTCCTCGCAAAAACAAGGTTTTCCCCTGGTAAACAGCATTTTGTTCGAGTGGCTTCCCAACTTCTTCGATATTTTCAGAAATACTATTTAAATTTACACGAAGAGACAACTTTCCTTTACTTTCCCAATATAAATTTTTCAGTAAAAACTGTCTGGTTCCAAGGTCCTTGATATAATTGGATAAAATTTTCTCGGCCTCCCCGCGGCTTTTCAGAATAGAAAAATCTAAAAGAGACAATGCTTTTAATATATCCTGATGGTGCTGCGGGTATTGTTTTGGCGAAATATCTGCCACAAGTAATTTTGAGAGAAAATCGGGATAAGTAACCGCAAACTTCATAGCAGTTTTCCCTCCCAAAGAATGTCCTAGCAAAATTATATCTTCCAATTTATAATGCTCACAATAAAATTTTAAGTCGGAAGCCATCACCGTGTAATTAAAATCGTCACTATGGAAGCTTCTTCCGTGGTT
>TARA_R110002049_G_scaffold135233_5_pt1 | contig 10621 bp, 8 predicted proteins | sample TARA_R110002049 | Tara Oceans TARA_R110002049 (sample SAMEA4396941) | marine metagenome | biome: Polar Biome; feature: [SRF] surface water layer (ENVO:00010504); material: water (ENVO:00002006), including particulate matter (ENVO:01000060) such as... | depth 5 m
TTCTAATTTTATCTTGTAGCATTAACATCCCTTCCAATAATGCTTCAGGGCGGGGTGGGCAACCGGGCACATAAACATCTACAGGTATTACATGGTCTGCGCCTTTTACAACTGAATACGTGTTATAAAAAAATGGGCCACCAGAGATAGCGCAAGCTCCCATGGCGATTACGTATTTTGGCTCTGCCATTTGATCGTACAAACGACGCAACACTGGCGCCATTTTATTTACGATGGTTCCTGCAATAATTATTAAATCGGCTTGCCTAGGGGAAGGTCTTGCCACCTCAAAACCAAATCGAGAATAATCATGTCTAGCCGCTCCTGTCTGCATCATTTCAATAGCGCAACAACTGGTACCAAAATACAAGGACCATAAAGAGTTTGAACGCCCCCAATTAATTATTTTATCCAAGGAAGTAACAATCACGTTAGCGCCATTTCCAGCAGGAATTACCTTTCCCGGAAAATTTTCTGGAAATTTATGGTCCCTATCTTGAACCTCTGAAATATATCGTTTTTTATCGTCTACTCCCATTTTAAAGCGCCTTTTTTCCATGCGTATAGCAACCCTAAACACAAGATGATTAGAAAGATGAGTATTTCAATTAAAGCCACAAACCCTACATCCTTAAAAACGACTGCCCAAGGCACTAAAAATGCGACTTCAACATCAAAAATCAAGAATAAAATGGCGAACAAGTAATACCCCACTTTAAACTGAACCCATGTTGGTCCTTTAGTGACCATGCCACTTTCGTAAGGCTCTCGTTTTTGTGGATTATCCGATTTATGGGAAATCATATTCGACATAAAATTCGCCCCGGCAACTAATACAACACCTGCTATAAAAAATACAATAATGGCTTCTGAACCCATGATTAAATTTTAAGTTAAATCACTTGATATATATCTCCTGAGAAAAACAAATCGTCCACTTTTCTAAACTTTGAATTTGATTTTACCAAATCTGTTTGATGCTTTTCCCTTTCTTCCAAAGTAAAATCATCAAAACTTCTAATGATGCCTGTTACCAACGGATATTTTAACCGCACTAACATTTGATGTAATGTTACATCTTCCTCTTTGGCGTTATGAACCAAAAGATCTTCCTGTTCAATACCATTTTCCCCAATGGTGACAACCTCTAATTTTAAACCATTTAAAACTAGACCTTTATCACGCTCTTTACCAAAAATCATAGGTTTTCCATGCTCGACAAATAACTGTTTATCTTCACGAACGGCTTTATTTGTAAATTCGTCATAACAGCCATCATTAAAAATTGGGCAATTTTGTAACACTTCAATCAGTGATGTGCCTTTAAATTTTTCGCAATCAATAAATATTTTTGTCATCTCTTTCGGCGTATTTCCTCCTATTCTTGCAAAAAAGCGAGCTTGTGCCCCTAAGGCAAGTTCCCCTGGTAAAAATGGGGGCTGGGTATTGCCATAGGGAGACGACTTTGTCTTTTGCCCCACTAAAGATGTTGGTGAAAACTGCCCTTTGGTTAATCCATATATTTCGTTATTAAACAAAATAATATTTAGATTAATATTTCTACGCAATACATGAATAAAGTGATTGCCCCCAATGGCCATAGAATCGCCATCTCCTGTGATAACCCAAACACTTAAATTGGGGTTGGCTAACTTTACCCCCGTAGCTATTGCGGGTGCTCTGCCATGAATACTATGCATCCCATAGGTGTTCATATAATATGGAAATCGTGAAGAACATCCAATTCCGGAAATAAACACAACATCTTCCCTTTTTACGCCCATTTCCGGAAGTGCCTTTTGCATAGAACGCAAGATGACATAGTCATCGCAGCCGGGGCACCATCTTACTTCTTGATCGCTCTCAAAATCTTTGTAGGTATACTTTTTATCGATTGTTGTTTCCATATTATTTTAATAATTGTTTAAACTTTTCAATTAATTCACTATTTCCAAATGGAAGACCTTGTATTTTATTAAATTGAGATAAGTCCAAACCATTAAAATTCATTTTTAAAACTTTGGCAAACTGGCCTGAATTTAATTCGCAAACCACAATTTTTTTGAATTGCTTTAATACGGCTTCAGTATTTTTTGGCAACGGATTAATATAATTGAAATGTGCATATCCAACATTTTCAACACCTTCTTCGCTTAAATGCTTAACGGCAGAATGTAATGAGCCATAAGTGCCACCCCAACCAACAACCAATAAATCGCCTTTTGATGCAAATTCGGTAGTTAATTCAGGTATGTAATTTTGTACCCGTTTAATTTTTTCGGCTCTTATTTTAGTCATATACTCATGATTTTCTGGAACATACGACACATTACCACTAATTCTATCTTTTTCCAAACCACCCACGCGATGTTCTAAATCCGGTGTTCCCGGAATGGCCCAGTTGCGGGCAAGTGTATCTTCATTCCGCTCATAAGCATGCCAATCGCCATTCGTTTTTTTAATAATATTATTTTTTATGTCCGGCATATCATTTACCGATTTGATTTTCCAAGGCGCAGAACCATTAGCAATATACCCATCTGTTAACAAAATAACCGGGGTCATATGCTCTAAGGTAAGTTTCGCTGCCTCATAGGCATAATCAAAACAATTTGCAGGGGTACTTGCTGCAATCACAATTACGGGGCTTTCCCCATTTCTTCCATATAATGCCTGAAGTAAATCTGATTGTTCTGTTTTAGTTGGCAAACCTGTTGAAGGCCCTCCACGCTGCACATTGACTATAACCAGTGGCAATTCAATAATCATGGCCAGACCCACGGCTTCCCCTTTAAGGGCCAATCCTGGCCCCGACGTTGTTGTAATGGCTAAATCACCGGCAAATGAAGCACCTATTGCCGATGTAATACCCGCAATTTCATCTTCTGCTTGAAGAGACTTTACCCCAAAATGTTTATGCTTTACCAACTCATGTAAAATATCTGATGCTGGTGTAATGGGATAAGACCCTAAAAACAATTCCAATCCCGATTTTTCTGCCGCTGCTAAAAACCCCCAGGCCGTAGCGGTATTACCCATAATGATCCTATAGGTCCCGGATGCCATTTTAGCAGGGGAAATAGTATAGGCATTCGGAATCAACTCTAATGTTTCGGCAAAATAAAGACCTGTATTTAAAACTTTGGTATTGGCCTCAACAATATGAGGCGTAGATTTAAATTTTTTATTAAAAAACGCTATGGTATGTTCGGGTGAACGGTCATACATCCAGTAAACCATCCCTAAAGCAAACATATTTTTGGTACGTGTTATACTTTTATTGTCAAGGCCTCCAATATCTTTCAATGCCTCTTTTGTTAGTGAGGTCATTGCCACTTCAATAACTCTATAATTGGCTAAGCTTCCATCTTCCAATGGGTTTGCTTCATATTGCGCTTTTTCCAAATTCTTTTTTGTAAAGGCGTCCGTATCTACAATAATGGTATGTCCTGGTTTTACCGCATGCAAATTTGTTTTTAATCCCGCTGGATTCATGGCCACGAGTAAATCTACCTCATCTCCCGGCGTACTAATCTCTACGCTACCAATATGTACCTGAAACCCAGAAACACCATATAAACTGCCCTGAGGTGCCCTAATTTCTGCCGGATAATTGGGGAAAGTGGCTATATCATTTCCAAACATTGCCGATGTATCTGAAAATTGTGTGCCGGTTAATTGCATGCCATCACCAGAATCTCCAACAAATCTAATAATTACGGCTTCAAGAATTTCTGATTGATGTTTAGGTTGCTTTATGACCATGTTTTGTGATAATTTAAAAAATTAACTCCATTAATTTGACAAGAATTTAGTACTTTGTAAACACCAAATATAATATCACTTTTTATTACTAAATATGATTTTTATCACCTTTAAAAAGTAAAATGTGTTATAAATTTACAAATATTAATTCTTTTAAATTGATAAATCATGGCAATTATTATAACAGATGAATGCATTAATTGTGACGCATGTATTGTAGAATGTCCTAATAATGCAATTTATGAGCCCGATCAAGAATGGGCGTATTCTGATGAAACCGAGTTAAGCGGCATGGTAACCCTTCCAAATGGGGATGAAGTAGATGCAGATGCAATGAATGAACCTATATCTGATGAATTTTATTTCATTGTACCAGAAAAATGTACAGAATGCAAAGGGTTTCATGACGAGCCACAGTGTGCATCAGTATGTCCTGTTGACTGTTGCGTTCCTGATGAAAACCATGTTGAAACTGAAGAAGTTCTATTAGAGAAAAAAGCTTGGTTACATGCAGAATAACATTGAACTCATCTTGACTTTTTGTGTTTAACCGAAAATGAGATAAAATTTGTCCAGATGAGGCACTTTTTGAAAGGAATAGCATCGCTACGGAAAAAAAGTAACAAAATATGGGCGAATTTTGGCCATTTTTTAGGAAATAGAAAAAGTCAAGATGAGTTCATTATCAAAACTGCATTTTCAAAATTAGAGTTTCATCTTCGTGAAAAATTTTAAGTTTTTTTTAGTCAAAAACTTTGGGATGTTAAGCGTAAAAAATAGGGGCTACACAATATTTTGTAATCCTTATTTTTTTAATTATCCGTTCACATGACAATTGTCATAATCTATTTACTCCATCATTCTTAACTTTATAGTCAATTTATTTGAATGGCCTATAGGTTTTGGTCCATAAAAAATCTTGTTAGGTCTAAACACAATTAGAGATTTTGCAAAGTGCCTTTAATATGGCTTTTTTGCGAATTTTATTTTACTTAATAAGATGAGATATTATGAAAAAAGATTTTCCAAAACTAATTTGCGACGCCAATGAAGCGGTTGCCAGAGTGGCGCATAAAACCAATGAGGTTTGTGCCATTTATCCTATTACCCCGGCCTCACCAATGGGCGAACATGTAGATGTTTATAGCTCGAAAGGACAAAAGAACATTTGGGAAAACATTCCTAGAATTGTAGAAATGCAGAGCGAGGGGGGCGCTTCAGGTGCCGTTCACGGATCTTTACAGGCAGGTGCCTTAACAACAACATTTACTGCCTCCCAAGGGCTGTTGTTGATGATACCCAATATGTATAAGATTGCAGGGGAATTACTTCCTACGGTAATCCATGTGGCTGCAAGGACGGTCGCAACACATGCACTATCCATATTTGGAGACCATTCCGATGTCATGGCAACACGGCAAACCGGTTTCTCCATGCTATTTGGTGGCTCCGTTCAAGAAGCGCAGGATATGGCATTGATTTCACAAGTAGCGACATTAAAATCAAGAATACCCTTTTTAAATATTTTTGATGGCTTTAGGACTTCCCATGAGATTTCCAAGATCGATTCCATTACCGATGAAACTATAAAAGCGATGATGCCCGAGGATAAAATAATGGAACATAGGAAAAGATCATTGGATCCAGACCATCCTGTTATAAGGGGAACTTCACAAAACCCGGATGTTTTCTTCCAAGCTAGGGAAGCGGCAAATCTTTATTATGATAAAGTTCCCGGAATTGTTGAAACTACAATGAAGGAATTTTATAAACACACGGGAAGAAAATATAGCCTATTCTATTATGTAGGTCATCCTGAAGCCGAAAAAGTTGTCGTGATTATGGGCTCTGGTCAAGGCCCTGTAATGGAGGCTGTGGACACAATGGTAAAAAACGGTGAAAAAGTGGGCGCTATCATAGTACGCCTATTCAGACCATTCTCTATAAGCCATTTTGTGGATGCCCTACCAAAAACCGTTAAGAAAGTTGCGGTTTTAGACCGTACCAAAGAACCGGGAAGCCTAGGTGAGCCCCTTTATCAAGATGTGGTAACTGCCTTTATGGAAAGTGATCGGGCAATGCCAAAAATTATTGGTGGACGTTACGGATTATCTTCAAAGGAATTTGACCCTGCAATGGTAAAAGCGGTTTATGATGAGTTGGATAAGGAACAGCCATTAAACCACTTTACTGTTGGTATTAATGATGACGTTTCCTTCAGAAGTTTAAAACTAGGAAGTAGATTGCATACCGTTAAGAATACCTTTAACTGTATGTTCTATGGTTTGGGATCTGATGGTACCGTTGGTGCTAACAAAAACTCCATTAAAATTATTGGTGAAACTACAGATAACTACGTACAAGGTTATTTTGTTTATGACTCTAAGAAGGCAGGTGCCCAGACCATATCGCATTTGCGTTTTGGTCCTGAGCCAATATATTCAACATATCTAATCCATAAAGCTGATTTTATTGCATGTCATCAATTCAACTTCATTCAAAAATATGACATCTTAAAGAACATTAAAAAAGGGGGGACATTCTTATTGAATTCTCCTTTTGACAAAGATCAAATTTGGGAGGTCCTTCCTAAAAAAATACAGGAAGAGATAGTTGGGAATGAACTGGATTTCTACGTAGTGGATGCATCCAAGGTAGCACAAGAAGCTAATTTAGGTAAGCGTACCAATACTGTATTGCAAACCTGTTTCTTTGCTATTTCCGGTGTGCTACCAAAAGAGGAAGCCATTCAGAAAATTAAGGACGCGATTGTAAAATCATACTCACACAAAGGGGATAAGATGGTGCAAATGAACTTCAACGCAGTTGACAAATCATTGGAGAACCTTCAAAAAGTAGATTATCCAAAACAAGTTACAAGTGATGCGGAATTGAAGCCTATGATGACCGGTGATGCCGATCCATTTGTAAAAGAAGTATTAGGAAAAATATTAGCGGGAAAAGGTGATGAACTTCCAGTAAGTGCATTCCCAGTTGACGGAACATTCCCAACAGGAACTTCCCAATTTGAGAAACGTGGTATTGCTGATATTATTCCAGTCTGGGATGATGAAAATTTATGTACCCAATGTAATAAATGCGTTGCTATTTGTCCGCACGCCGCAATTAGGGCAAAAGTAGTCCCAAATGAAGAGTTGGTTGGCGCGCCATCATCCTTAAAAGCAGTGCCGGCAAAAGGCAGGCCGTTTACAAGTGGGGCAGAATCTTATGTTTTACAGGTTTCACCGGAAGATTGTACCGGTTGTGACCTTTGCGTAGTTGTTTGTCCCGCAGTAAGTAAGGAAGATCCAGACTTTAAAGCAATCAATATGCACAATAAGCTTAAAGTTGAGGCAGTAGAAGATCAAAATTGGGATTACTTTATTAAACTTCCAGATTATGACAGAGCGGAATTGCAAATTACCAATGTAAAAGGATCCCAATTCCTTGAACCATTATTTGAGTTCTCAGGCGCCTGTTCCGGTTGCGGTGAAACACCTTATATCAAAATGTTAACCCAATTATACGGAGATAGTATTTTAATTGCCAATGCAACAGGTTGTTCCTCTATTTATGGCGGTAATTTACCAACAACGCCTTATAGATCCAATCAATTCGGTAGGGGACCCGCATGGGCCAATTCATTATTTGAGGACAATGCCGAATTTGGTTTGGGAATGAAATTAGCCTTATCCAAAAAACAAGAAGTTTCCGTTAACTTATTGAAGGGATTAAAACAGGAAGTTGGCAGTGAATTGGTTGATGCTATTTTGAACAACCCGGAAAAAACCGAAGCCGAGAAAGCAGAAAATCTTGTAAATATTGATACCCTTAAAGATAAGTTGGCAACAATCAATTCTGCTGATGCTAAAAAACTATCCCAATTAACAGGGTACTTACGTAAAAAATCTGTTTGGATACTTGGTGGTGATGGTTGGGCTTATGATATTGGTTTTGGAGGTGTTGATCACGTATTGGCATCTGGAGAGGACATCAATATTATGGTATTGGATACAGAGGTTTATTCTAATACAGGCGGACAAACCTCCAAGGCGACACCATTGGGTGCAAGTGCCAAATTCTCTGTTTCCGGTAAACGAACCAGCAAGAAAAGTTTAGCATTACAAGCAATTTCTTATGAAAATGTTTACGTAGCGCAAGTTGCGATAGGCGCCAAGGATTTACAAACGCTTAAAGCCATTGAAGAAGCTGAAGCCTATCCTGGACCATCAATAATTATTGCTTATTCTCCTTGTATTGAACACGGTTACGACCTAAAAAATGGTGTTACGCAACAAACAAAAGCTGTTGAAACTGGTTATTGGCCACTATTTAGATTTGACCCTTCAAAACCAAAAGGCAAGAAATTTAAATTAGATTCTAAAGCACCTTCAATTCCTCTTGAAGACTTTATGTATAATGAAACCCGTTTTTCTAGAGTTGTTAAAGATGACGCAGAACTTGGAGCCAAACTTCTTGAGCAGGCCCAAACAGAGGTTAATTCTAAATGGGAACGTTTAGATCTTTATAGAGATATGTAAACACGCTTTAAAGCAAGGCTATGTTTAAATTATAAATTCATTCTCCATGCTATAAACACAGCATGGAGAATGAATACTATTAATTACTAACTATTAATTCATTTACCATGGAAAAAGAAGCCATCAAGTTCTTTGTAAATGCTGCTCAAAAATTGAATCAAGCTAACAAAGAGTTATTCAAACCAGAAGAAGATATTGTAACCTATTTAGTTTGCAAGAATTCCCAATATGCCATCGAAAATTATTTAAAAGGTTATCTTTTAAAAAAAGGTATTGAACCCAATGAACATGAAACTATTGAAAGTCTTTATAAGCAATGTAAAAAAATAAACAAGGGTTTTGAAAATATAGATTTATCAGACTTTAATTGTAAATCTTCTCCTGATTTAGAATCAAAATTTTGTAACGATGTTTCAAAAGTCAACAAATGTTTTGATGCAGCCGATGAATTGGACACATTTCTTAGAAAAGAAAAAATTATTTAATCTAAAATTTTTATGGTTTAGAGTAAAAAAAATGAAGACTTAAAACGAATGTTAATTAATTGGTTCATTCTTTTTTAACCAAAGCGTTCTCTATGGCAAAATATTTATGAACTTATAATTTATGCTTGAATGTTAACCACCTGTTCTATCTGTGGTGCGTATTTTTTTATTGTCATTTCCACACCGGATTTTAAAGTCATTTGATTTACGCTACACCCTACACAGGCTCCTTGCAATTGGACTTTTACCAGTGTATTGTTATCCTCAATAGACAATAATGAAATATCGCCACCGTCACTTTGAAGGAACGGACGAATTTCATCCAAGGCCTTTTCAATATTTAATTTAAGTTCTTCTGTACTCATACGCTATTTTTTCCTCACCCTAACCCTCTCCAAAGGAAAGGGAAAAAAGCTGATTATTATTTCTTTACGGCAGAACACCCAGCCATGGTTGTAATTTTTATTGCTTCGGTTGGTGGTAAATCGTCATTTCGTCTTACCACTTCTTGCACCACGTTTTGTGTTATTTTTTCAAAAGCTTTTTCTAAAGGCGTCGCTGTTTGTAATGCTGCAGGACGACCAATATCTCCGGCCTCTCTTATGCTTTGTACTAAAGGCAACTGACCTAGAAATGGCACCTTTAAATCTTCTGCCAAATTCTTAGCACCTTCTTTACCAAAAATATAATACTTATTATCAGGTAATTCGGCTGGAGTAAAGTAAGCCATATTTTCTATAATTCCTAAAACAGGTACATTAATACTTTCTTGTTGAAACATGGCCACACCTTTTTTAGCATCTGCCAAAGCTACATTTTGAGGGGTGCTAACTACAACCGCCCCAGTAATTGGTAAAGATTGCATGATGCTTAAATGAATATCGCCTGTTCCTGGAGGTAAATCTATCAGCAAGAAATCTATCTCTCCCCAATGTGCATCAAAAATCATTTGGTTTAATGCTTTGGCAGCCATAGGGCCTCGCCACACAACCGCTTGATCGGGTTGTGTAAAAAAACCTATTGATAATATTTTAACCCCATAGTTCTCTACAGGTTTCATTTTAGATTTTCCGTCAATGTTAACCGCTAAAGGTTTTTCAGCCTCCACAGCAAACATAATAGGCATTGAAGGCCCGTAAATATCGGCATCTAAAACACCAACATTAAAGCCCATTTTAGCTAAGGCAACAGCTAAATTTGCAGTTACGGTAGATTTGCCAACACCACCTTTGCCTGAGGCCACCGCTATAATGTTTTTAATTCCCGGAATGGGGTTTCCTTTAATCACATTAGCTTTTGGTGCCGCTGGTGCGTCCACTTTTACGTTTACCGTAATTTTGGCTTTTTCGTAAACCTGCTCGTGTATGGTTTTTAAAATATCAACCTCAGTACGTTTTTTGGCTTGTAAGCTTGGATTTTTAATCGTGATATCAACAATAACCTCATCGGCAAAAGTCACTACATTTTTTACAGCACCGCTTTCTACCATATTTTGCCCTTCGCCTGGAACTGTAATAGTTTCTAGCGCCTTTAATATATCTTGTTTATTGAGTTTCATTCGCTATTTAGATTTATTCTAATATGCAAATATAATTAATTAAGCTTGAAGACGGAAGCGTGGAGATAGAAGTTTTATCTATGTAAATATTAGATTTGATTATGAACATATAGTTTTGTTATTATGAACTCATTTAAACTTTTTTAATTGGCTAAAAAATGGCCCTTTTGCATCCACTTTTTGTCTTTTTTTCGTTCCGTAGCGATGCTATGCAACTCAAAAAAGCATTCAACTGGCCACAAAACGACTAATTTTCGCTTCAATCCAAAAAG
>TARA_R110002049_G_scaffold228869_2_pt1 | contig 10618 bp, 10 predicted proteins | sample TARA_R110002049 | Tara Oceans TARA_R110002049 (sample SAMEA4396941) | marine metagenome | biome: Polar Biome; feature: [SRF] surface water layer (ENVO:00010504); material: water (ENVO:00002006), including particulate matter (ENVO:01000060) such as... | depth 5 m
CTGGCGCTGGGCTTCAATATTCTCACGCACGATACTGTTAGCGCGGTCGGTGGCCCGTAGCAGTTCAAGGCTTAATGTTTGGTTGGCTTGTTGGGCTTGCACCACCACTGGGTGGCCAGCGGCAATTAAGGGGTTATCCCGGGCGGCATCAGCAATCGCTTGCTCTGAGGCCAAACGCCGCTGTTGGTCTATCACCCCTTGCAGCATACTGAGCTGCTGCTCTTGATAATCAATTTGCAACATAAGAACATCACGGCGCTCCTGCGCCAATTCGCGCAACCGGCTATTCGCGCTGAGTTCACGCTGGTAAAAGCTCACTTCGCGGTCAGCAAGTGCGCGCTCAAGGCTCAGCTGTATAAGCCGTGCATCATTCAATGCCGAAAGTTGCCGATCTGCTAGCAAAGCCTCGCGCTCAGCGTGTTGTCGGCGTAAACTCTCCGCGCGCTGAAGGGATTCAGCGATAGATTGTTGGGCACGCTCAGGGAGTGTTTGGGCAGCCAGTAGTTGGGAGTTCACTTCCGCTAGCTGGCTTTGCAGCTGCTGAAGTTCGACCACCGCGTCAGTTTGCAGGGTTTCCAGCTCGTCAAGGGGCCGGTCACTCAAACCAGCCACGGACAGTTGCTGTGACGCTTCTTCGGCTTCGCTCAACTCACGCTGCAAACGAGTTAGTAATTCTGGGGCTTGCTCTACGCGCGTATCTAACGCGGCCAGGCGCTCATCGACAGAGGCTAGCCGTTCATAGGCATCAAGAGCGGCCTCCAAGGCCTCTTTATCGCTGGTTTGTTGGGCGGTCAATGCGCCCTCAAGCGCTTCCAACTGAGCAAGCCTTGATGCCAGCTCAGCCTGCTCAGGCACGCGTTCGAGCATGCTGGCCTGGAATGTGGCCTGGGCCGCGGCACTGCTCACAATAAGCAGCAAGAATAAACACGTTACGATCCACTTACAGGTGCATCTCACCACGTTACTTATGCCTCGTTGACATCGAAAGCTCCGCAGACACGGATAATAGGCGTATTGTCAGACGTTCTGATAGCCAGCGCAATCAGAGGTGTTGACTTCCGCAGGCGGCGTGATAGAAACAACCATGGCATTTGCCTATTCATTCATTTTGCGAGCCACCTTAGATGGTTATCCGAAAACTACCGATCACGAAATTATTGGTTCTGCTGGGTCTTGCTACGTTTAGTGCAAGCTCCTTCGCTGAGTCCCAACAAGAGATTGAGGCGCGTATCCGTGCCCTCAACGCTGAGCTATATGATCTGCATCAACAGTTGCAGCAGGTAGAAAAACCCGAAGACGCCGCCCAAGGCTTACCATTTGAGCAGTTGCCTGAAGAAGCTGCCAGAGAAGACTTGAGCGAGCGCCGTGAACTTGAGCAGGAATCAAGCCGAAACCCGTTTTCAATCACAACGCACCGCACCAATTATCTGTTTCCGGTTAGCTATAATGCGAACCAGAACCGCGAAAGCTTTCGCAATATCTCAGACGACAGCGAAATAGATAGCGTAGAGCTTAAGTTCCAGTTTAGCGCCAAGGTAAATCTGGCTGAGCAGGTGTTTGGCAACTACGGTGACGTCTTTTTTGGCTACACCCAGCGCAGCTGGTGGCAGGCCTACAATACCGACGCTTCATCGCCTTTCAGGGAAACCAACTACGAACCTGAAATATTCATCGATTTTGACAATGCTTGGGAGGCGCTTGGATGGGTGAACACCCGCAACCGAATCGCCCTTAATCACCAGTCTAATGGTCGCTCAGATCCTCTCTCCCGTAGTTGGAACCGGGTGTATCTTGAAAGTACTTTCCAGCGCGGTGACTGGGCGTTCACCCTGGCACCCCATTGGCGGATACCGGAATCCACAAAGGATGACGACAACCCAGATATCGAACGTTACATGGGGTACGGCGATATTCGCCTCGCCAAGCGCCTTAATAACAACCATGAAGTGAGTGGACAGCTGCGTGGCAACCCAAGCGCTGGCAATATAGGCACACAGATAGATTACAGCTGGCCTGCTTTCAACAGCTTGCGAGCACATGTACAGTATTACTATGGCTACGGCGAAAGCATGATCGATTACGATCACCGTGTGCATCGCTTAAGCCTGGGGTTCAGTTTAAATCCCTTATTTAGTGCCACAGGGCTGAACCGATAGGTGTAACTGCTTGTCTGTTGTCAGGTGGCTGCTATGCTTGTAGCAGCCCTCTCATTCATTTTCATTCGTCAAAGGAAGACTTCATGGCCAAACGTCAGCAAACTTATTCTACGCAAGCCGATCAACTTAAAGATGACCTACGCCATTTGAGCGAAACCGTTGAAGAACTCGTCAACGCGACAGCTAAAGATGCCAGCGGAGAGATGAACGATCTACGTACTCGCGCCGAGCGCCGATTAAAAGATACCCGTGCGCGCCTTGAAGCTCGCGGCGAACGCATCTATGACGACACGCGCGACTCACTGACACAGCAAGCTGATGCCTGTGACCGCTATGTTCATGAAAACCCCTGGACGAGCATTGGCATTGGTGCCGCAGCAGGTATGGTTGTGGGTATGCTGCTCGGTCGTCGCTAATGGCTTTGGGTCCAACCCAACGCGTCTTCTCTGCTGCCAAACGCTTACTAAAATCGCTGATCGCTAATAGCGAAACTCGCCTGCGTTTGGCGGTGTTTGAGTTGGAAGAAGAGCGTGCGCGGCTACTGGTTTTACTCCTTCTTGCAGGAGCGAGCTTACTGTTGCTCTTGCTGGGTATTGCCACACTGACAGCGCTGGTTGTGGTTCTGTTCTGGGATAGCTATCGTTTAACCGCCATCGCCATAAGCGCTGGGGTGTTGATAGGTGCCAGTTTGTTACTAGCGTGGATCGCTGTTCGCCAGTCGAAGCGCCATTCTCTTTTAAAAGAAACACTCAAACAGCTTGCTGCAGATCGAGCACTGCTTGAGGAGCCAAGTGATGAAACCATCCGCAGACACCGCTAACCCACCAACAAAGCCACTAAGCCGTGCCGAACGTAAAGCCCTGCTGCTGGCAGAATTGGAGCAGCAGCGCGTGGATATTCTGGTCGATAGCGAATATTTGCAGCAAGCCGCCTCGCCCCTGGATAAAAACTGGCAAAGTTTCAAGCTGCCGCTTTACGCCGTCGGCGGTTTTGCCGCATTCAGACTAATGCGCCACCCAGGTGGAGCAATGGCGGCAGGCAGAAAAGTGCTTGCAGGCTATATGCTACTCAAGAAGCTTAAGTTATTAGCCAAAGTGGCTACTTAAGCCTGTTGCTAATACCCTGAGCGAGTGGCGTTGCCTAGCAAGACTGACCACAGGCTACGCCACTCGCCCACGCCCACTGAAAGTTATACCCACCAAGCTCGCCTGTTACATCCACTACTTCACCGATAAACCGCAGCTGTGGAAATCCTTTCACTTCAAAGGTTTTGGATGATAGCGCGTCGGTATTGACTCCCCCCATGGTCACTTCAGCAGTACGCCACCCTTCAGTACCCGCCGGCTTAAGTTGCCAAGCATTAAGCCTGTCAGCCCATTCGTCCAAGGCCTGATTGGCATATTGAGCGAGCGGCCGCGCAGGATCATGATCGGGATACCACTCAAGCAACGCTTGGGCCAAGCGCTTCGGAAAACGTTCCGTCAGCCACGTAGAAAGTTGACGCTTGGGAGTTTCTTGACGCGCCTCACGCAGCGATTCCGCCACATTTTCACCAGGCAATAGATCAACGGTAAGACTCACCCCTGGCTGCCAAACGCTGGATACCTGCAGCATCGCTGGCCCAGACAGGCCGCGGTGGGTAAACAGCATAGGATCAACAAAGCGACGGCTGCCAGCACTGGCGGCCACTGGTACGCTGACACCAGAAAGTGATGCTGCACGCGCTTTCCAGGTATCACTAAGGGTGAACGGCACCAACCCCGGCCGGGTGTCTAACACTTCCAAGCCAAATTGACGCGCTATGTCGTAGCCAAATCCCGTTGCTCCCATACTCGGAATAGAAAGCCCCCCGCTGGCCACTACCACCACACCCGCATCAATTTTACCGATCGACGTCGTCAGCCGCATGGCATTGCCCTGCTGTTCCACACGGGTAATCTGAGTACTGAGTTTTATTTCAGCCCCGGCCCACTCGCACTCGGTGAGTAGGGTGCGAACAATTTCCTTAGCGGAGGTTGCGCAGAACAGCTGCCCCGGTGTTTTCTCAACATGCTCAACGCCATGGCGCTCAACGAGCTCGACAAAGTGTTCTGGGCGGTAGCGCTTGAGCGCCGATATACAAAAGTAAGGATTTGAAGAGTAAAAATGCTGTGGCGTCGTGCCTAGATTGGTAAAGTTGCAGCGGCCGCCGCCGGACATCAGAATCTTTTTGCCCGCTTTGTTAGCATGATCAAGCACCAAGACCCGTTTACCGGCATAGCCCGCTTGCGCTGCGCACATCAAACCTGCGGCGCCAGCGCCAATGATAACGACATCATAAATCATAATGAGCAGTTCATAGTGGACGACATTCAAGGCGGCTCCGAGTGCAAAAAACAGGCATTCTACCAGGGGCATGCTTGATAAATTTTTATATTAAAAAAATACCCTGCATAATAAACGTATAACTATTTACAACACTGAGATCACTATGTCTTTACCGGTTCGACGACGACTGCTTCTAAGACTCACGCTTGTTCCTTTTGCCCTGCTGTTAGCGCAGGTGGCGTTTGCCCAATCGGCACCATCTGTCATCGGGACACGGGCAGAAATGACTACCTGGTCTGACCCCCTTGAAGCGCTGGGGACGCTGAGTGCCGATGAAAGCGTCACGCTTTCCACCACCGTCACGGAAATTGTCTCCGAGATCAATTTCCAGGACGGTGAACAGGTTGATGAGGGGCAACTGCTTATCCGACTAGAAGATGCCGAAGAGCAGGCGCAACTAAGGGCCTCGCAGTCGCTACGCGAAGAGCGACGCAATGCCTCGAACCGTGCCACGCAGTTGCAAGACCGTAATCTGGCGGCCAGAGCCGACGTAGAAGATAGCCAGTCCCGCCTGCGTCAGGCAGAAGCCGACATTCAAGCCATTGAGGCCCAACTAGCCAACTACCAAATAGAAGCTCCCTTCAGTGGCCGCGTTGGGTTTCGTAATATCAGCGTCGGTGCGCTGGTCACCCCAGGAATGGATCTGGTGACGTTGGATAAACTAGATGTTATGAAACTGGACTTCAGCGTACCCGAGGTGTTTCTAGGCCGCCTTGCACCAGGATTAATACTAAATGCCACTACCGCTGCCTTCCCAGACGATATTTTCAGCGGTGAAATTGCCACCATCGGCACTCGGGTCGACCCGGTGACGCGCAGCATTGATGTCCGCGCCGAACTCGACAACTCTGACGGCCGGTTGCGCCCTGGCATGCTGATGGAAGTCATCGTTCAGCAACACGTGCGCGACACTATTGTGATCCCTGAAGCCGCTATCGAACCCAGTGGAGACCGTCATTTTGTGATGCTTATCGAACAAAGTGACGGCACGACTCGCTTGGCACGCCGCGAAGTGGCGATTGGCGAACGACGCAATGGCGAGGTAGAAATTCTTGAGGGGTTGTCTGCCGATGAGTTAATTGTCGTTCACGGCCTGCAACTGGCCCGGGATGGACAAGAAGCCAGGCTGATCGGGATTGTCGATGACGAGACCGGGATTCGAGCGTTGCTGGAGGCTGACCGCTGATGCGCCTTTCGGATATTTCCGTTCAGCGCCCTGTGCTCGCGATGGTGATCGCGGCGCTGATTATTGCCTTTGGTCTCCTGGCGCTCAATCGCCTGCCGCTGCAGGAGTACCCCACCATTGACCCGCCGGTGGTCACTATCGACACCCGCTACCCAGGCGCCTCGGCCAGCGTGGTCGAAACGCGCATCACCCAGGTACTTGAGGATCGCATAGCCGGGGTGGAAGGCATCGAGCTGATTACTTCGCAAAGCGAGGATGGCCGCTCCCAGATTGAAATCGAATTCGGTATCGATATGGATATCAATGCCGCCGCCAATGATATTCGTGACCGAATTTCCGGCGCCCTGCGCAACCTGCCCGACGATGCTGACAACCCCGAGGTCACCAAGGCTGACAGCAGTGAAGAGATAGTGGTGTGGCTCAGCCTTTCCGGTGAAGACTACTCCATTACCGAACTCACCGATTACGCTAACCGCTTTCTGGTCGACAGCCTTTCCGTGCAACCAGGCGTGGCACGGGTACGCGTTGGCGGCGGCAGCGACTACGCGATGCGGGTTTGGCTGGATCGCAATGCACTGGCTGCCCGAGGGCTTACCGTCGGCGATATCGAGGATGCCCTGCGGGCCGAAAACGTAGAGCTCCCGGCAGGCTCGATTGAATCTGTCGATCGCCAGTTTATCGTTCGCCTTCCCCGCAGCTTTGCCAGCGCTGACGACTTTCAGCGCCTTGCGATCAACTCTCCTCAAAACCAGAGCGAAAACGGCTACCTGGTGCGCCTTGCCGACGTAGCCCGAGTGGAGGTCGGTGCGGTAGAAGATCGCTCTGTCTTCCGCTCCAACGGTGTGCCCATGGTCGGGCTTGGCATGATCATGCAGTCCACGGCCAATGTCATCGAGCTTTCCGAGGCGGTACAGGTAGAGCTTGAACGGCTGCAGGGCACGCTGCCGGAGGGAATGACGCTTAGCTTGAACTACGATGCCTCACTGTTCGTCTCCGGCGCGATTGATCAGGTCGTCATGACCCTATTTATCGCCATGGGCTTGGTAGTGGTGGTGATTTTCCTGTTCCTGGGAAACTTGCGCACTACCCTGGTACCCGCGGTAACAGTGCCCATTGCCGTTATTGGCGCGTTTACCGCCCTAGCCGCGATGAATTTTTCGATCAACCTGTTAACCCTGCTAGCGCTGGTGCTGGCCATTGGCCTGATTGTGGATGACGCCATCGTGGTGCTTGAGAACATCAATCGGCGTATGCACGACTACGGTGAAACACCGCTGGTCGCCGCCTTTCGCGGCACCCGGCAGATCGCCTTTGCGGTCATCGCCACCACGCTGGTATTGGTGGCGGTTTTTGTGCCCCTGAGTATGCTGCAGGGGGACATTGGCCGGCTCTTTTCCGAATTCGCGCTGACCATGGCCGCCGCAGTGGTGATCTCTACCCTACTCGCGTTGACACTTACGCCCATGATGGCGTCTAAAATTCTTAAGCCAGGCATGCACGATAGCCGCATTGGTAAAGCCGTACAGTGGCTGCTTAATGGCACCCAGCACCGCTATCAGGCGACATTGGAGTGGATGCTCAAGATGCGCTGGCTGGTCGTCGCCATGTTCGTGCTGTTGATTGCGGCTACTGCCTGGCTGGCGACAGCGCTGCCAAATGAATACACCCCGCAGGAGGACCGCGGCAACTTTATCGTATTAGTGAATGGCCCTGAAGGCGCTACCTTCGATTACATGATGGATTATATGGATGAAATCGAAGCGCGTATGACGCCGCTGATCGAGAGCGGCGAGCTGGAGCGTGTGGTAGTTCGTGCGCCGCGTGGCTACGGCAATATCGAGAATTTCAACAGCGGCTTTATTATCGTCAATATGGCTGATTGGGGCAGTCGCCGTAGCGCTTGGGAAATCATGGCCGACGTACGCCAGACACTGAGTACCCTACCCGGCGTACAAGCGTTCCCCGTCATGCGCCAGGGCTTTGGGCAACGCACCGAAAAACCGGTCCAGTTTGTACTGGGTGGCGGCACGTATGAGGAACTTGCCCGCTGGCGAGATATGTTGATCGACCATGTGCGTGAAAACAATCCGCGCTTAACAGCCCTGGAAAGCAACTACAACGAGACCCAACCGCAACTGCGGGTGGAGATCGACTACGAGCGTGCTGCCTCGTTAGGCGTTACCGTCTCGGAAATCGGCAGAACGCTGGAAGTGTTGTTAGGCGGTCGCAATGTCACTCGCTATGTGGATGAGGGTGAGGAGTACGATGTCATCCTGGAAGGTGACCGCGGTAGCCAGAACAGCCCCAGGGCGCTGGATAACATTCAGGTTCGCTCGGCGCGCTCCGGTGAGCTGATTCCTCTGGCCAGCCTAGTCACGCTTTCCGACTTTGCTGGTGCCAGCACCCTGAATCGCTTTGACCGCATACGCGCGATTACCATTGAGGCCAACCTGGCAGATGGTTACCCGCTCGGCGAAGCGTTGGCGTACCTAGAGGAGAGCGCTGCTGAGTTGCTGCCAGAAGAGGCACAAACCAATGTGGCAGGCGCATCGCGCGACTTCCAGCAGGCTAGTGGCGCCACCGCCTTCCTGTTGATAATGGGCGCACTGGTGGTGTTTTTGGTACTCGCTGCCCAGTTCGAGAGCCTAATCCATCCTTTTGTCATCATGCTCACGGTGCCACTGGCAATGAGCGGCGCCCTGCTTGCCCTACTGCTCACTGGACAGTCGTTGAACATCTACAGTCAAGTAGGCTTAGTGTTACTGATTGGCTTAGCCGCTAAAAACGGCATTCTGATTGTCGAGTTTGCCAATCAATTGCGTGACGAGGGGAAAGCGTTTCGAGCCGCATTGATTGAAGCCTCTGTGACACGCTTGAGACCTATCTTAATGACCGCCGTCACCACCATGGCCGGCGCCATTCCATTGATTATCTCGACAGGGCCAGGGGCCGAGTCGCGTTTGGTCATCGGTACCGTGATTATGGCGGGGGTCGGCTCAGCCACGCTGTTTACACTGTTTGTCGTGCCCGTGGCTTACGACCTGCTGGCACGCCATACGGGATCGCCAGGCGCAGTGAAGCGACAGCTCGAAGATGAAATCGCCAATGCCCCTTCCCATGAAGGCGCTTCAGGCAGGCAGTAAGTACCTCTCTAGTAAGTACCTATGCAGTCAGTACCAACGAAAAGGGCCTCCCGGTTAAACGGGAAGCCCTTGCTTTGAACTAGCATTGCTGCTGGCGGTTACTCACACTCGCCGAGGTACTCGCCTTCAATGACCGTGTTCATGCTCAGCTCGCCCATGGGCGACTGGGTCAGGATATCGACACTGCCTTCAATGCGCTCACCCATAAAACGCATTTCGCCATCGATGGTCGCTTCGCCACCTTCAGCACGGCATACCATGCTGTAGCTAAGGCCGTCTGCGTTCAAATCCTGATCGAGCAGCTCACAGCCCTCTTCTTCTTCGATGAAGCCGAATTCAGCGCCCTCAAGTTCTTCCTGAGTAATGCACTGACGCTCGGTTTCCGTTTGATCCGGAATTTCCATTTCGCCGCTGACGCTGGTTTTGCTGACAAACTCCCACTCACCAGCGGTTACATTGGGGGTTTCAGCCAACGCGACCATCGGAAAGGCCACTAGGGCCGCTACTGCCATGTTACGTAACATCATCGCTACTCTCACTGCGTTGCTTTAGGAACCAGCGAATATCCTACCTGATTCAATCCCACGATGCCCTACCTGACGACCACACTGCTACACTCACTTCCTTAGTAACGCTTGATTAAGCGCACTCCATCTAAAAGGAAGCCAACGATGCATGACGACGCCCTGGTCAATTATGACTTCCACTGCCCTTACTGCGATTCACCGCTGACCTTTCTCATTGATACGTCACAAGGCAGCCATGACACGTGGGAAGATTGCCACCAGTGCTGCGCGCCTATCCAGTTACAAGTTGTCGTTTCGCCGATGACCGGCGAACTCGATAGCGTAGTGGCCGGTCGCGACGACGACGTTCTATAGTTTGCATTAAACGTCTTGCAGGGCAGCCTTCCGCTTGGTTTCGTTGCGGCGCATAAAAAACCAAGCCAACAATGTTGCCAGGGATACGATCAGTATAATCAGCGTGGCAAGCGCATTAATCTTGGGTGATACGCCCATACGCACCGATGAAAACACCACCATCGGCAGCGTATTCGCTCCTGGGCCCGAGACAAAGCTGGCAATCACTAAGTCATCAAGTGAGAGCGTAAACGCCAGCAGCCAACCTGCCGCTAAAGCGGGCGTAATAATCGGTAGCGTGATGGAAAAGAAGGTTTTCACCGGCGGCGAGCCCAAGTCCATGGCCGCCTCTTCAATGGAGTGATCCACTTCTCGCAGGCGCGCTGCCACCACGACCGCGACATAGGCACTGCAAAACGTGGTGTGGGCAATCCAGATCGTCGCCATGCCACGGTCAGCGGGCCACCCGGTAATCTGCGCCATTTGCACAAACAACAGCAGCAGCGACAGACCGGTAATCACCTCGGGCATGACCAATGGGGCCGTCACCATGCTGGAGAGTGCCGTTTTACCCCGGAAATGGCCGTAGCGCGTCATCACAAAGGCCGCCACGGTGCCTAAGCAAACCGCCATGCTGGCAGCGAAAAATGCGATCCTCAGACTCGTCCACACCGCCGATAGAATCTGCTCGTCACGAAATAGTTCACCGTACCATTGGGTAGAAAAGCCAGCCCACACGGTGACCAGTTTCGAGGCGTTAAACGAATACACCACCAGTACAAACATCGGCAGGTAAAGAAACAGCAGGCCAAGTACCAGCATAACCGTTGAGAAGTTGATCCGTCGCAGGCTGCTCATGATGCTAGCTCCTTGGACTGATAGCGATGGAACCAGACAATCGGCACC
>TARA_R110002049_G_scaffold69023_1_pt1 | contig 10617 bp, 9 predicted proteins | sample TARA_R110002049 | Tara Oceans TARA_R110002049 (sample SAMEA4396941) | marine metagenome | biome: Polar Biome; feature: [SRF] surface water layer (ENVO:00010504); material: water (ENVO:00002006), including particulate matter (ENVO:01000060) such as... | depth 5 m
TTTTAAATTTCACAGAAATAAGGAGAAGAAGTATAAAACTTTGGATTGGACTATCTGAGAAGTATTATAATTGGAAACCTGACGAAAAAGCAATGAGTGCGTCAGAAATGATAAGACACGTTTTGGAGGCTGATTATGGCTGGAATATTATTATTAATCAAGGAGACATGTCAAATTATAAAACACCTTGGAAAAACCGACCATTCATAAACCTAAAAGATGAACTTGAATTTGCTGAGCCTTTTAGAAAAACATTTTTAGAAAGTATTCGACATTTTTCTGATAAGGAATTAAACGAAACCGAAATCGTTCATCCTGGAAATGGTGACAAGATAATCCTTGCAAAATATTTGTTACGGATTGGATATCACGAATCTGTTCACTCAGGACAATTCCTATCGTATTTAAGAGCAATGAAAATTGATAGACCAAACATATGGAATTGAAAAAAAAACACTACTGCCAACAATGGTACACATTGCCTAACCCAATAATTTCTAAAATATCGATGCCAAAAGTGGCCTTTTAAGACCGTTTGGAAATACTGTTGCATTCTGACTCCTCAAAAGCTCCCTCGGTTATGAGTCCCTCCCATTCCGTTTGAATCTGTGCCACTTAAGGGAAACAAAGCAAAAATCCCTAAATTGGTAAGAAATAAAATATTAGTCCCAATATTAAGGGTAGCGCAAAACTTACAAGCTTTGTTCAACGGCGAAACTAAAAAACTATACCCTTGGCTTAAATAATGCAGTGCTATAAAGTTACCACATATTGCAAAAATCAAAATAATATATGTTAGCAAGTATTGAATCTAAAATAAAACGTGCTGAAAAACACATACAGATATTGGCACAGGAAATACCTGAATGGAGTGCTAAAAATCCGGTTAGATGTAATTGTGTTTTAAATGACGGAAGACTAGGTTTTAAACTAATTTTGAACAGTTTTGATGAACCTTTTTCTTTAAATGAATGGGCTTTGTCAGCTGGAGAATGTATTCACAACTTAAGAAGCTCCCTGGACAATCTTGTATATGCATTGGCTAGAATTAAACAAGACCCACCTAAAAATCCTAGAGTTATAAAATTTCCAATTTATCAAGACGAATCACAATTTAATGGACAATCGAAATCAACTCTAGATCAATTATCAGATCAATCATCCGATTTAATTAGGAAAATACAACCTTTCCAAAGAAATAATCAGAATGTAGAAGGAAAGCCTGAAGATGACCCACTAGTATTATTAAACTGGTTGAGTAATTTTGATAAGCATCAAATCCCAATAAATATTCATTTACCTCCCAATTCGATTGCTCATTCTGCTGGAGTAGAATATTATTCAAATGAAGAGGCCTCTTTAAATGTACCGCCAGATGTTGTAGTATGGGTGGATAAACTTATACCTGGTACTGTTCTAATGGAGTATAGGTCAAAACATCCAATAAAAAGAGTTGAAGGAAATTTTAACTTGGTTACAACTGTCAGTATAGATATAAAAGGGACATTAATACCTCTATTAGATGTATTACCGTATTTAACGAATTATACTAATTTAATTTTAAATCAATTCCGTTTAGATTTTAAATAAAAACGTGTAATTCAATACCGGTAACCTTTGTGCAAGACTATTAGGGCTAAAAAATCAACTGAAATAAATCTCATTAAAATGCTTTTTTAGTTTCTAGGTCAATATTGAATGGTATATTTTTGAAGGTTTACGAAAGTTTCCAGAAATGGAAGAGTGCAAATCCTGTCATTGTACATCCAACTTAAATTATTTGTTACATTAGAGTTATTAAAGAAATATGCTCAATGATTATATTAATTGACATCTAACTTTAAAAACCCGAAAAATGAGAGATAAAATCTTAGAGTTAATAAATGAAAATACCTCTCCTTTGTTTCGCATCATGTCAATTCATAACGATGATGAAATAAACAGAAAGGCTTTTGATAATAATATTTCTGCTTTTCATATTGGAAATGGTTTTATCCTTAGTGTTGCTCACAACTTGAGACCGGAAGCACAGTTATTTAAATCTATGCAAGAGGCGAAATTCCAGAATGATATAATAGCAAATTGTACAGCTAATGAGCAATTATTGATGAATAAGTGTTTTGTATTAGATGCTCAGACCAATAAACGATACATTAATATATCTGACCAACAAGATGTACAGTTGGTAATTGACGCTTTAAAACGAATAAATTTTGACACAAGGTGGGTAACACTTTATTCAGAAGGGATATGCAAGCCTTTTATGATTATTAATTTCCGAAATAATCAATTTTATAATGATGCAACATTGACACAATTATTTTCACAATCCCATTTTTTTCATGAACCAACAGTGAACACTTACACCTTCTTAGTGGAGTTAGAGTTGGTTCATGCATATTACTCTGAGGATATTGTACTGTACAGGATTGTTAATACAAACCAACAAATAATTGACAAACTGCCAATTGCTGATTTATCCTTTGACTTATCCTTAATAAATACTTCCCTTTATTGTATACAGGGTTCCCCTAGTGGTACAAATCTAGGGAGAATGATGAATGAATCTAGAATTGAAGGAATTTTAGACCACCACGCAATAGAGGGAGATAGAATTGGTGGTCCAGTATTTAGAGAAGGTATAAGATATTTGTTAAAAGGTTATTTCCGGTTTGGTTCATCAGGTGCACCCTATTTTATTTATGATGAAGAAACTGAATCTTTCAAAGTAAATGCGATTCAAAGCGAGGCGAGCCCTATTCAACTTTCGATAGGTGGGAATAGAAATGGTAATTTTCAATATATCAATGCAATCGCATCTCCATTATTAATTATAAAAGAAGATTTGGAAGCTAGAATAAGTTACGGTAACTAATCAAGTAGACGGGTCCGCCCCTAAGTAGAAACGGACTGCATCTCAAATCCCTAAGCATTCGCTATGGAGACGGCTAAACCTTAAGATATTCCGGCTATTAGTGCCAGCAATTCCCTTTTAATCTTCACAGCTTAAGGAATACAAGAAAAATTCCCCAGCACAAAGCAAAAATCCCTAAATTGGTAAGGATTAAATCATTTATCATGGAAAGCACTAAACTAAACCGCATAGTTAAACCGCGAGCTAAAACAAACTGCGCCCCTGGCTTATATGATTTAATCCTATAATGTTGGGCCACATGGCGAAAACAGAATTCTAACCAAAAGAATCCATGAAAAAAGAAACCAAACACCTCTATTGTAAAGCAGTAGATTCATTGGTTCTAAGCATTGAGCTTTTCAACAGACCTAATGACGTTGCTCGTGTTCATGGTGTTTTGATAATGATGGATCATTCTTTTGAAATGCTTTTAAAAGCTTCGATACTTCAGAAAGGAGGTAAGATAAAAGAAAGACAGGCTACACAAACTATTGGTTTTGAATCCTGTGTTAGAAAGGCATTTAGTGATGGAGAACTTAAATTTCTAAATGAAGATGAAGTTTTGACACTTCAATCATTGAATGGTCTTCGTGATGCTGCGCAGCACTATACCTTAGAAATTTCTGAACAACATCTTTATTTTCAAGCCCAATCGGGTTTGACATTATTTCGGGACATAGTACAAAGAGTATTCGAAATAGACCTAAAAGCTAATCTTCCTGTTAGAGTTCTGCCTTTATCAACTACTCCTCCAACTGATATTCATGCATTCTTCGCAAATGAAATAAGTGACATTAAAAAGCTACTTGGTCCAAACAAAAGGAAGGACATAGAAGCAAAAGAAAAGTTACGTGCTTTAGCAATTATGGAAAATGCTGTACAAGGTAACAGTACCCAACCAACTGATCGGGAATTAAAGAAGACCATTAAAATTTTGGAACAAGGTGGTAATTTTAGTCAACTTTTCCCTGGAGTTTCTACATTGAATTTTACAGCAAATGGATATGGCCCTTCACTTGATTTGAGAATTTCAAGGAAAGAAGGTGTACCCGTACAGGTTGTGCCAGAAGGATCTCCCGGAGCACATGTTGTGGCGTTAAAAAGAGTTAATGAGTTAGATTATTATAATCTAGGACGAGATCAAATAGCTAAAAAAGTAGGACTGACAGGACCAAAGACAAGCGCTGTTATTTATCATTTAAACTTAAAAAATGATGGTGAAAGCTTCAAAAGAATATCTGTTGGAAATGTCCACCACGAACGATATTCACAGAAAGCTATTGGTCTAATAAGACAAGCAATAGATGAAACTCCAATTAATGATATTTGGGAAAAATATAAAAACCGTGGACAAAACTAAAAGCGCTATTGCCTACCAACGGCTAGCTTCAGACGGCATTAAGGCTGTCTGCAGGGTTTGCTATCTTCGGTTTCGACCAACTAGAAAGTGTTTGTAAACTCAGCCTGAAGGCTTAGCCAAACCGTTGCTGCCATTGGGGTGCTTTAATGAACAATTGTAATGAAGACAGATAAAATCGAATATTTAGAGAGATTAAGAGTAGGAAAATCAATTCCTTTGACAAAGGACAGTCCAAATGAAATTTCGGAACTGCTTACAAATCTTAAAAACCTCGGTATTTTATATAAACCAACTGAATATAGTTATGCTCTGGACTTAAATAACCGTAAATATTTAACCAAATTGATAGAATTAAAATCATGGTCGGAATTTTTAAACTGGTTAGACAGACAAAACTCAGATTCAAATATAATTAATGATTTTTCAGGTTCAACAATTGGACAAATAAATCAGTCATCTGAAAAAATGGATTTAAAGAATCCGATAACTCAAAAAAACAGTTCATAAAACAATCGAAGGGTCTAAGAGGAAATCTTGGGTGGAAATATTAGCCTGGATAATTGGAATTATCGCAGGACTTGTGGCTATTTATGAATATGTTTTAAAGGGTTTACAAATTAAGAACGTTAGTCAGTATCTAAGATATCATATGGCCGCTACTGCTTGTCCGGAAAACTTGCGGGAGCCAATCATGAAGACTGTATTTACGAGACTTCACCGGTTGTCCATTGGCCTGAAAGTAGCCTACTTGCTTAATTATACCGTGGTTTGTCGACCAATACATATCTTAAACATCTCAATCTACGGTTTCCCGCAATAAACTTCTCAAGGAATTGTTTTTCTTTATGCCTATCTTAAAGTGGGCCTAGGAAGGCCATATGGACAAAATTGGGTTTGACCATTTAGTATAGTTAGCGACTATATTAATATTAGGGCAAAGAAAGATTTATTAAATTGGGCTTAATAAAGCTATATCATCAATGAACATATCCATTTGTTGCTCACAATTTGAAAAACTATGTCGCTGAAAGAATTTAAGAAAAAAGAAACAATCAAATTAAAAGAGTATAGAACGAGTTATCGGGACAATTATACATTTTTAGAAACTTATTGCAAAAAGGAATTTAATAGCGGAAATTATTTAGACTTACTCTCGAAAAAAACTAATTTGATTGAACAGAATTCAAGGGAAATAAAGGAAATTGTTGAACAAGATTACATTAAATCAAATAACTATGATTTTAAAGTTACACCAGACGTTCAAAACGCAACTGATTTTTTAAGGATTGAGTTATTGGGTATGCAAGGGAAACATAATTATAAAAAAAGTACGGAAAGAGCAGTTTATGAAATTTTACAGCAGATAAGAGACAATTTAACACATTATGGAAAGTTTGAAGTCTCGAATGAACAATTCGACCGGAATTTCATCTTAATAAAAAACGCATCAATAATAAGTTCATCACTTATTAAGATATTAGAAGAAAATGGATAACGAAAAAATAATTAGAGGTGAAGCAAGAGAATTTTTTGAGAACAGTAGTCTTGCAAATATCTATGCTGAGACTTCACAAAAACTTCAAGATTTAAAATACAGATTGTCGGACTTCTATTCAGACGAATCCAAAGCTATTTTCTTGGACGAAATACAAAAAACTATTGTGAATGATTTAGAAGAACATAGACAAAAATCTCACAGTGGTCAAGCAAGTCCAGAATGTCATTATGAAGTTGTTGCCGAAAAAATGATATTCTACCTAAATCAAGAATTAGGAACTTTACCAAAAGTTGTTCATCAAAAATATCAACAAGAAACAAAACTGAAAAGAGAGAAGGTGTTTATCAGTTATAGTCATATGGACAAAGAATATTTAAAGGATATTCAAAGACACTTTAAACCATTTAAAAATGACATTGACTTTTGGGATGATAGTAAAATTTTGCCTGGACAAAAATGGAAAGAAGAAATAAAAAAAGCAATAGCAGAAACAAAAGTTGCGATTTTATTAGTGAGCACAGACTTTTTGGGTTCAGATTTTATAGCAACAGATGAATTACCACCATTATTAGAAAGTGCTGAAAAAGATGGTGCTGTAATATTAACCATTGTTTTAAAACCTTGTTTATTCGAAGAATTTGATGATTTGAATCAGTTTCAAGCGATTAATTCTCCCAGTAGAGCGGTTAGTAAAATGGATGAAAATGAACGTGAAGAATTATTCGTTAATTTAGTTCGACAGACTAAACGAGTATTAAACGGAGAATAAAAAACTGTGGGCAATAACTAAGTCTTCGTGTGGTCGGTACAACCAAACATGAATACCGTGTTGACTGAACCGGGTCCGGGTTCCCTTACTATGGGGATTGCTATGGTTTAATGGAGTTTTTCAGATGTATATTGAAGTCCTGTAGGGTCCCGAAAGTTATCAAAAATCATTTTTCCTTGTCCGCCCGGATTCCTTTGATTTATATGGTGCTAATGACCCTTGTAATATTCAACTAACTTGTGAAAAATGCAACAAATCCAAAAGCAATAAAGAATCTACAACCTCAGACCAATATTATTCTTGGTGGTAAATAAGACAATTTAATATAAAAGTGAAAAAAAGACTATCTGACTATAAGTTTAAAAAAATTGCAACTGAATCTTTTAGAAACGGATTAAGACTACATTTTGACTCAATTCTATTACACAATCATAAATCTTACCCTTCAGCTTATCAACTTTCGGTGTTAGCATTAGAAGAATTCAGCAAATCCAATTGGGTTGAACATTATTATAATTCTTCAAAATATAATGGAGGATTTCCCGATGTTGATTTTGAACAAGATTGGTTAAAACTACTATATTTTCACCCAAGAAAACAAAATGCCTTTTTTGGTTGGGGAATGGATATGGATTATTCGCCCAAGTTCGTAAAATTTGTAAAAGACAGAAAACTAGAAGAAAAGAAACAACAAGCAACTTATGTTGGATTAAAAAGGACAAAAAATATAATTGATACAACAAGTCAAATTTCTATCCCATTTAAAATTAAAGAAAATGATTCTAAACAAATAGTCTCCATGTTAAACGACTACCTAAAAGAAATTTGCATAATAAAAGACTATCAAGAATATTATTTCGATTTGGCAGATAAGGATGAACTTATTACCTCTGAACTATTAACTAAGTTAAATGAGTGGAAATATAAATCTGGACTAAAATCGAATAAATGGTTCTTTAAAAGAATGAAAAACTACAGTTAATAACTAAGTCTTCATGTGGTCGGTACAACCAAACATGAAAACCGTGTTGACTGAACCGGGTCCAGTTTTCCCTTACTATGAAGGTTGCTAAATTTACACCATCATTATTTGTCAAGCATTTCGGTCTTATTGTGCCATATTTTAAAGATCAGAGAGCAAGAAATACACCCGCATTACGGTTTCCCGAACTTACTTTTCAATAAATTACTTTCCTTTAAGGCATAAAAATTAGGTATCCTAGTGAAAGCCATACCCTCAAAAAAAGGGGGTAGTGGGCGCAGCGACAATTAGCAATTAAAAAATGTCCATACCAGCAAAAAGATTTATTACATTAGACTTAAAAAAGAAAAATAATAGCCAGTAACTACATACGGTTGTTGTGCAGCATAATAAAAATCAGATTATGACCAAGATAAAAGAAGAAAGAGTTGTTAAGGATACCTCAACAATGACAATCTACGACTATATGGATTCTGAACTCGGCATAAATCAAAAATCCAGAATAACCTACAAGAAAAAGGATTTGATTGTTCACTATCCTAGAGCTTTTGAAGGAGGACAGAAGTATAAATCGATAGAGAAATTCTCATTCATTGGGTTTAAAAATAAACTACCAATAGGAGTTAATAAATCTGTCACGTTCGGCTATGGTTTCACTAAGAGATTAAAACCATTTTCAAGATTTCTTGATACTGAATTTGATTTTAAGGAAGTAGTAATTGAAAAGGACGGCAAAACTATTATTGACCTGACCTCCAAAAAATTACATCTCAATCAAAACGACTTACAAAAGTTAAACGATAGCTTTGATAGCGTTTTTAAAAAGAATAATAGTGATGTAGATGCAGTTTTGAAAAACTTACTATATGACCTATTCCCAAAAGATATTGAAAAACCAGAGGCGAGCTATATTCCGAACACAATAGCAACTTCACTTTTAAGCTGGGGAAAGTCACTAGATGAATTCTCAGCTAAAGACAAAAAGGCAATAATTGAATTATTTAAAAGTCTTTCACTCAAAACAGACTTTCTCACAGAAGAGTCTCTAGCAAAAACGAAAGAGATAGTAGATAATAAATATATCCAAGAAACTTTAAAGGGGTTTAAAGAATTGATGAAGTTAACAACTGATGGCGACTCGTTAGAGAAACGATGGCAAGAGTTTTTAAAACTACATAGTTGGATATTCTCTTCAATTTTTGCTCAACCTGTTATTTTATACCGAGATGAGGCTTACGTTGGAGGCAAGACTCTTGACAATAAAAATGGAAAGTTTAATGACTTTCTTATTAAGAATAGCCTGAGTGATAATGTCTCTTTTCTTGAAATAAAAACTCACAAAACTAAACTGTTAGAAATAACCGCATATCGGGGAGATGATGTTTTCAGTGCTGCAAAGGATTTAACAGGCTGTATTAATCAAGTCTTAAATCAAAGAGATAACTTCCAAAAGGAATTTTACACCACAAAAGGAAAAACAAAAGAAGATTTTGAAACCTTCAATTCAAAATGTGTAGTATTAATTGGAAGTATCAAAAATCTAACTGAAAAACAACGATACTCCTTTGAACTTTTTAGAAGTAATAGTAGGGATGTGGAAATTATGACTTTTGATGAATTGCAAACGAAAATAGAAAGCTTACAAACCCTGATGAAGAAATAAAGAACTGTTGACTTACCTTTTTTAGGACCACTCTAAATTTCTAAGCCAACTACCTTAATTGTTGTTTTATCTCAGCTTACTAATCTGGTGTACTTGTCTTTAATTTTAGATATGAGAGTTCGATAAAAGTCTTTCTTTTCGTCATTTAATTTCGTCTCAAGGCTTAATATTTCATCAACAATCAAAAGTAAATCCCTTTCAGGCAGAAGCACAAATAAATCTGAAAAAGGAATTTTTAATTCTTGACTTAAAATGTAAATTCTATCCCAACCACTGGTAACCTCCGCTCTTTCTATTCTGCCTATAGCTGTAGGGTTTAATTCAAGAACTAAGGATAATTCATGTTGCGAAATACGTTTCCTAAGTCTATTAATTTTTATAATACACCCAATTTGGATATTTAATAACTCTAATAAATCCTTAGGGTTCTCATTCATTAAGTAAATTTTGAAATAATAGAACTTTTTATTCGATACATATTTGTGCTGTATAATTATTTTTTATTATATTTACCTCATTAACATATGTTTGCGATTCTTCTTTGTTTGAATTAGTCTAGAAGCAATCGCTTGGATTCCCGGTCTAAAAACTGGTAACTTGATGCACGGGATGATAAGCAGGATGCCCATGACCCGGGGCGTGGGTTTTCTTATCAGTGCATACTTCACCAGTATCTTGGACCTTGTAAGTGGAGTTTTAACCCACTTTATGCTGAGCGTTGTTCTATTTAGAAGTTTTGCAAGTAGTAACTAAAAGGCTAAAAGAGCTATGAAACACATCTTATGTAACTTAATTGGTAAAACTGCCGCAAGGCACCTTGCCATGCTTTTGCTGCATACTGTGTTCGATATTCTCTTTTCCAAAAAGCCCAAGAACCCAATATAGGTTTGCATTGAACTGGTTTCAACTCTTGGGATTGTGGCGAAAATTAGGCAGTTTTTGCCCAGTTGAAGGCTTTTTTGAGTTGCATAGCATCGCTACAGAACGAAAAAAAGACAATAAATGGGTGAAAAAAGACAATTTTTTAGCCAATTCAAAAAGTTTAAACTAGTTCATTAATTATGGGATTTGTGTTGTACCCCTTTCCGGAACCAATAATCCTTTGTATCCCATAATCACGATCCACACATGTTTTGGCATCCGGCCAAATAACGAAAAGCAACCTAAAGTCATTTAAGGTTTCCCGAGTACTGATCCACTAGTGGTCTGGGCCAAGGGTTTATTATATAGACTCCAGGTCAATACTACTATATGGCAGTGGGATAGCCCTTCCTATGGACAAGTTTGCGGTCTGCCTATATGGTCAACCCCGCTTCTTGAGCCTCTAAAGATTACTCTAACACCAGATTTAAATCCAATTCAATATGACATAGAACTCCTGCAAAAAAAAATAGCCTCCCAAACCCTGTTGACGCATACGTTTGGAAGGCC
>TARA_R110002049_G_scaffold2108_6_pt1 | contig 10616 bp, 7 predicted proteins | sample TARA_R110002049 | Tara Oceans TARA_R110002049 (sample SAMEA4396941) | marine metagenome | biome: Polar Biome; feature: [SRF] surface water layer (ENVO:00010504); material: water (ENVO:00002006), including particulate matter (ENVO:01000060) such as... | depth 5 m
AAGCAAAAGAGAGCTGCTAAGAAGTTAATTGAAAAAGAAGAATTAAGACGATTGGAAAGCTTGAAAAAGCAAGAGCTTATTGATGAAAAAGTTAGAAAATTTAACGAACGTAAAGATGAAATTCAACGTGAATTAATGCTTTTAGAAAAAATGAAAAGTAAGCAAAGAGTTAGTTAAATTTCTATAATTATACAAAAAAAGCCCTGTAAATAGATATCTATTTATAGGGCTTTTTTTGTTTTTAGGACAAATTCATTGTTTGAGATGGTTTAAAAAAAATGGCATTGACAATCTCTGCCATGGGCAAGGTAGGTTGAAAACCTCTTTTTGTTGCGGGAATAAAGGGAGCAATTTCCATTTCTATTGTATATTTGTTAAGTACTATGTACATATAGGCTTGTGATTTAGTTATTTATGTTTCGCAAAACAAATATCCACAACTCTTTTTGTTCATTCAAAAAACGTTTAAATCACTTTAGGGCTAACTCAAATCCTGATTAAAAAAAGAGCTTAAAAATTAATATTTAAAAATGAAATATAAAATTATAGGGGTATTCATAATTACCCTCTTGTTAGGCAATTTAATTTGTATTGCACAACCTAGTCATTTAGAAGATTATCGATGGACAACTATTGATGCCAAAGGAGACATTACAGCACGTCATGAAAGTTCTATGGTTTTGTATAAAAAACAATTTTACCTCATAGGCGGACGTGGAATTAATCCAGTAAATGTGTTTAATCCTAAAACAAATACTTGGAAAGCAAAATCGAAAACTCCCATAGAGATGCATCATTTTCAAGCAGTTGCTTATAAAGATGCTATTTATGTTATAGCTATGACCGGTAAATATCCTAAAGAAAAACCTTTAGCACATATTTGGTTGTATTATCCTGAAAAAGACGCGTGGAAAAAAGGTCCTGAAATTCCAGTAGAAAGAAGAAGGGGAGGAGCTGGAGTGTCAATTTATAAAGATAAATTGTATATAACCTGCGGAATAGATTTCGGTCATACTAGCGGAACAAACAATAGTTTTGATAGTTATGATTTGGTTACTGGAGAGTGGAAAATATTAACCAAAGCACCTCATATTCGAGATCATTTTTCCGCTATAATTGTTGATGATAATTTGTACTGTATAGGTGGAAGAAATACCAGTTTTCATTTACCAGAACGCTTTAGTGCATTTTTTGAACAAACTATGCCTTTTGTAGATGTTTATAACTTTAAAGAGGAGGAATGGCATACTATGAAAGCTAAATTGCCTTATCCTACAGCAGCAGGTGGTTTGGTAACATTAAATAATAAGATTATTTATTTTGGAGGAGAAGGAGATCAAAAACTAGCTTTTAACCAAACCCAATGTTTAGATTTGGAAACTGGTGAATGGATCCAACTGGCAAAATTAAATACAGGGCGACATGGTGGTGGAGCAGTAGTATTAAATAATAAAATATACACAGCAGCTGGTAGCCCAAATAAAGGCGGTGGAAACATGAGTTCAATAGAGGTTTTTTCATTAAAGAACATTAAAAAGTATTAATTAAAAATAAAAAGTAACTTCAAATATATAAATTAAGTAAATCAGTATTTTATATTAAATAAAATTGTATTTTAGCAAACCAGAACAGAACAGAACGGTTTAATGAATGCTACTTTTCAATTTAATATTAATCTAGAGAGTGATATTCCAAAATATCAACAATTGGTTAATGCTATAAATGATGCACTTTCTAACAATACATTATCTAATGGAGACGTGTTACCTTCTGTAAATAGTGTATGCAATACTTATAGTTTGTCCAGAGATACTGTTTTTAAATCCTATTCTATTTTAAAGGAGAATGGTATAATTGAATCAGTCCCTAATAAAGGCTATTACATTGCTAATGACACTAGAAAAGTGCTTTTAGTATTAGATACTTTCAAAGCTTACAAAGAAGTTTTGTATCATTCTTTCGTTAATAATTTACCTTCAAATGTTATTGTTGATGTTCAGTTTCATCACTATAATATCGATAATTTTAAAACCATATTAAACAACAGCAAAGGCAAGTATTATAAGTATGTGGTAATGGGTTTTAATAACAGTGAAGTTCCAGATACTTTATCAGGAATTGATAATGACAAACTATTATTAATCGATTGGAATATTCACGTTAAGGATGCTAATAATTTTGTTTTTCAAGATTTCGGTGAGTCGTTTTATAATTGTTTGGTAGAAGCAAAGGAGGCTTTCAATAAATATAAAACACTTGTATTTGTATACCCAACCTTTACTTATCATCCAGTTGAGTCGGTTACCTATTTTAAGAAGTTTTGTAAAAACTATCACTTTCATTACAAAATAATTACAGATCCAAAAGATTTTGAAATCCAAAAAAATGAAGCTTATTTAAGTGTAAGTGATAGGATATTGGGTGTTTTTTTAGAACAAAGCAGAACTAAAAACTTAGAACCAGGAACGGATGTTGGGTTTTTATCATATAACGAAACACCTATGAAAAAGTTTATCTACAAAGGCATCTCTGTAATTTCAACCGACTTTAAGGCTTTGGGGGCAGAGGCAGCAAATTTTATAAATGATAGCAAAACAATTCAAACTTACGTACCAACAAAATTAATATTAAGAGAATCATTATAACATGTATTATTTAGGATTAGATATAGGAAGTTCTTCAATAAAAGCGGCTTTAGTAGAAATTGAGTCTGGAAAGAGCATAGGTGTAGTCCAAGCCCCTGAAAATGAAATGGGGATGCTAGCCTTAAAAAACGGATGGGCAGAACAAAAACCAAACGATTGGTGGCTACATATATGTAATGCCATTACAAAATTAAAACGCCAACACAACATATCTAGAACACAAATAAAGGGTATTGGTATATCGTATCAAATGCATGGTTTGGTGCTAGTAGATAAGGAAGGAAAACCATTGCGACAAAGTATTATTTGGTGCGATAGTCGTGCTGTTGATATTGGCAATCAGGCTTTTAATGAAATAGGCGAAGACAAATGCGCATCAAACTTATTAAATTCACCAGCAAATTTTACGGCATCAAAATTAAAATGGGTAAAAGAAAATGAACCCGATATCTACAATCAGATTCATAAATTTATGCTTCCAGGAGATTATGTGGCGTATAAATTTTCAAATACTATAAATACCACCATTTCAGGTTTATCAGAAGGTATATTTTGGGATTTTAAGAACGATACCATTGCCGATTTTCTTTTAGAACATTACGGCATAGACAAAAATTTGGTGCCCGATGTTGTGGATACGTTTGGAGTACAATCCGTAGTTGATAAAAAAGGCGAAGCGGAAAGTGGTATTGCAGCAGGAACACCTATTTATTACAGAGCAGGCGATCAACCTAACAATGCCCTATCATTAAATGTATTTAATCCAGGAGAAGTTGCTGCAACAGGAGGTACATCAGGTGTTGTATACGCAGTTACTGACAATTTATCGGGAAGAGAAAGTACCCGAGTTAATAATTTTGCACATGTAAATTACACAAAATCTAGTCCAAGAATAGGAAAACTACTCAATATTAATGGTGCAGGTATTCAATACCGATGGTTGCTCAATAATTTAGCGGTAGATTCTTATGAAGAGATGAACAATCTAGCCTCAGGGATTTCAGTTGGGTCAGATGGTGTGTGTTTAATTCCTTTTGGAAATGGGGCAGAACGTATGCTTAACAATAAAGAAATTGGCACTCGCATTGTCAATTTAAATCTAAACAACCATCACAAAGGCCACATCTGTAGAGCCGCTTTAGAAGGTATTGCCTTCTCGTTTGTTTACGGGATGGAGATTTTAAAATCCGATGGTATTCAAGCAAAAGTCATTAGAGCGGGGAATGACAACTTGTTCCGTTCAGAAATTTTTGCAAACACCGTTGCTACTTTAATAGCGCAAGAAATAGAAATTTACAATACCACAGGCGCTATTGGTGCAGCACGGGCTGCGAATTTACACAAGGGCGATTTTAAAACCTTCGGAAAAGTCATTATGGATAACGATCACGTCATGACATTCATGCCATTCAAAGACAAACAACCCTATATAAAAGCATATAATAACTGGAAAAAAGAACTAGAACTCATACTAAATAAAAAATAAAAGTATTTGGGCGTTACCCTATCGGGTCGGGCTTTACGCTGCAATCTTTCTTGTGCTGAACTTGTTTCAGTATCTCATCAAGTTGTTTCTTTAATTTTAAAAACAGTTTAAAATGAAACTTATAGATAAGCACAAAAAAGGATTTCCACTGCAATCCCTAACGCAAATAGTAACACCTATTAAAAGAACCAATTAAATAATAAACAAATAAACATTAATAATATGGCAATCATAGGAAACAAAGAATACTATAAAGGTATTGGAGACATTAAATTTGAAGGAAAGGATTCAGACAATCCATTGGCATTTAAATACTACAACCCAGAACAGGTTGTAGCAGGAAAAACCATGCGCGAGCATTTCAGGTTCGCCATTGCGTATTGGCATACCTTCTGCGGACAGGGTAGCGATCCATTCGGGCCTGGGACTCAAAATTTTGAATGGGACAAATCCTCAGATCCTATTCAAGCTGCAAAGGACAAAGCCGATGCCGCTTTTGAATTTATCTCAAAAATGGGATTTGATTATTTCTGTTTTCACGATTTCGATTTAATCCAGGAAGGCGCAACCTTTTCAGAATCTGAAAGTAGATTAGCAGCTATTACCGATTATTTAAAAGAGAAGAAAGCAGCATCTGGTATTAAATTGCTTTGGGGAACAGCCAACTGTTTTTCTAATCCACGATATATGAACGGTGCTTCAACCAATCCAGATTTTGATGTGGTGGCCAGAGCGGGCGGACAAATAAAATTAGCATTGGATGCTACCATGGCTCTTGATGGTGAAAACTATGTTTTTTGGGGCGGTCGTGAAGGTTACATGTCGTTGTTAAACACCGATATGGGTCGCGAGCTGGACCACATGGGGCAGTTTTTAGCCATGTGTAGAGACTATGCCAGGGCACAGGGTTTTAAGGGGAATTTCTTTATTGAGCCTAAACCAATGGAACCCATGAAGCATCAATACGATTTTGATACAGCGACGGCCATTGGGTTTTTAAAAGAATACGGACTGGATAAAGATTTCAAGATAAATATTGAAGTCAATCATGCGACCTTAGCGCAACATACCTTCCAACACGAGATGGAAACAGCGGCCAAAGCAGGCATGTTAGGGAGTTTGGATGCCAACAGAGGCGATTACCAAAACGGATGGGATACAGACCAGTTTCCCAACAACATCCAAGAAACCACAGAGGCGATGCTAGTATTTCTTAAAGCAGGTGGTTTACAAGGTGGTGGTGTTAATTTTGATGCCAAAATCAGAAGAAACTCAACAGATATCGATGATGTATTCCATGCGCATATTGGTGGTGCCGATACCTTTGCAAGAGCCTTGTTGATTGCCGATAAAATCATAACGTCATCTCCTTACGAAAAACTAAGAAAGGAAAGATATAGCTCTTTTGATACAGGCAAAGGAAAAGACTTTGAAAACGGGAAATTAAGTTTACAGGATTTATATAAAATAGCTCAGGACAATGGAGAACTTCAGTTAAAAAGTGGTAAGCAAGAGTTGTTTGAGAACATTATTAATCAATATATATAAAAACCAAACTAACTAAAAAGACATTATGGGAACATCAACCAATTCAAAATATTTAATTAAACTTACACTGGTAGCAACACTTGGCGGACTCTTGTTTGGATACGATACAGGTGTAATTTCAGGAACTGTAGGGTCTTTGGAAAGCTTTTTTGTTACCCCAAAAGGATTGTCAGAAAGTGCTGCAAATGCCTTTAAAGGATTTTTAGTAGCCAGTGCTTTAATTGGATGTATTATTGGCGGTGCTTTTGGAGGAATAATTAGCAAAAAATTAGGTAGAAAAAAAGGACTTGTTCTAGCTGCCATATTGTTTTTAATCTCGGCTCTAGGCTCGGCAATGCCAGAAATGCTTATAGCACCTATTGGTGAGTTAGACCATACGTTTTCTACCATCTTTATCTTCTACAGAATTTTGGGAGGCATTGGTGTTGGATTAGCGTCTATGTTATCCCCACTTTATATTTCAGAAATTGCACCTGCAAATAGCAGGGGTAAATTGGTGTCTTTTAACCAATTAGCTATTGTTGGTGGCTTTATGGTGGTTTATTTTGTAAACTATTTTATTTCAAGAACAGGAGGTTCTGACGCTTGGCTTAATGAGGTTGGTTGGAGATGGATGTTTGCATCAGAGGTTATTCCAGCAGGATTATTTTTAGTGCTGTTATTTTTTGTTCCAGATACACCGCGCTCTTTAATGTTGAAAAACAAGCCAAAAGAAGCACTGGATGTTCTTATAAAAGTAAATGGAGAAGCCGAAGGGCAGAAAATCCTATCTGAAATAGAGAATTCTGTAATTGAAACTTCAGGAAAACTATTGTCTTATGGATGGGGCATCATACTCATTGGAATTGCCCTTTCTGTTTTTCAACAATTTGTTGGCATCAACGTCGTGTTATATTATGCGCCGGAAATCTTTAAATCTATAGACCCGAATACGGATGGCGCTTTGTTATTGACCATTATTGTAGGTATAGTAAATTTCTTATTTACAATTGTGGCAGTTAAAACTGTTGATAAACACGGAAGAAAACCACTTATGCTCATTGGCGCTTTAGGAATGGCAGTCGCCATGTTAACGCTAGGTTTTGTATTTTTCTCAGGAGCTACTGGCTATCTAGCTTTAGCTTGTATGATGTTGTATGTGGCAAGTTTTGCTTTGAGTTGGGGGCCCGTGGTATGGGTATTGCTTTCAGAAATATTCCCGAATAAAATTAGAGGTAAAGCCATGGCAGTTGCTGTAGCCGCACAATGGATCTCTAATTATTTAGTGTCCTTAACGTTTCCGATGATGGATGATAATTCTTATTTAATAGAACAATTTAACCATGGTTTCGCCTATTGGGTTTATGGAATCATGTCATTATTGGCCATGTGGTTTGTTTGGAAATTCGTTCCAGAAACCAAAGGAAAAACGCTCGAAGAAATGGAGGGGCTTTGGAAGAAAAAATAGCTAAAAACATTTTAAATAGAAAAGCTACAAAATCACGTGATTTTGTAGCTTTTCTATTTTTTTAACCTGACGTGTAAAGCGCTAATCCAAAATAGGTGGAGCTCCTGCTTGAATTAATTTTTCTTTTGTTTTAGATATATCAATTGTCAATTTCTCAAGTACTGGTGTCATTCTATTCAAAAGTTCTTTTGCAATATCTAGACTTTCCATCTGCATTTTTGTTGGTCCGTATGAAACACTATACCCTTGTTTAGCCGTAGATAGCCTATCAGAAATAGTTGGTTTTTCTTTTTCTCCTATTTCTTTTTTTGAAGAATTACCATATAAGTCGGTTTTTAAAGATAAAAAGCTTTTCTTTAAGTTACTTATTTCATTTTCAAGACGACTTGGGTTTTCTGTAATATAAGCCATAGCATTGTCCAATGCTTTTAATGTTTTAGAAGCTTCTGAATACGTTTTTAAAAATACATCCATATCTAATTTAAAAGCTTTCAGATTGTTAGTATAACTATCTATTTGGCTAGACATAGGGTTTTTTAAAATATTTTGACGAATTTTTTTGACTTCAAAAGATTGCGGTTCTGATAATAACGAAACATCTCCTTTGATTACAGAAAACATGGATACCGAATAGATCCCTTCCTCAACAAAAACACTTAAAGGGTAAGATGAAGGCTGCCCATCTTCGTTTAGGGAACTAACAATAGGTTCCTTTAAATTCCAAGACACTCGGTTAAATCCTTTTTTGTAAGGACCATTAATACGTGTTACAAAGTTTTCATCACTATCTTTTACAACCAAAACAATAGAAGCCCCTTCTTCATTTTTTTCTTTATCTAAAGCATCCCAACCCGGAAAAGGAATATTCTTATCTTCCTTTTTTAATGTCTTTTCCAACTTCTGGCGTTTAGATTTTATACTTTCAAAGTTTTCAGGCAGATAGTATGTAAATATGGCACCATAATTGGGGTTTTTAGCTGTAAAATAACTTTCGCCTTGGCTAGAAGTTCCGCCACTAATGGGCTTGTATTGTAATGCTTTTCTAGGTTTAAATAGTGTTGGTTTTAAGAATGTAGATTCAGTCATACTTCTTAAGGGGCTATAATCGTCAAGAACATAAAAACCACGACCAAAAGAGGCCGCTACCAAATCGTTTTCTCGTTTTTGAATAGCTAAATCCCTAAATGAAATAGTTGGTAATCCTTCAGAAAATTTAATCCATTTTTCACCTTGATTCATAGAAACATAAATACCGTATTCAGTTCCTAAAAACAGTAAATTAGGATTAATATGATCTTGAACCATGCGCCATACCATACTATTCTCAGGAATACCATTTGTTATGGACTTCCACGTTTTCCCACCATTGGTACTCTTTAGTAAGTATGGTTTGTAATCTCCGTATTTATGATTGTCTAATGCCACATACACAGTGTTTACGTTGTGCAAATCGGCTTTAATATCATTCACAAAAGCGGTTGATGGAACATTAGGCAAAGATCCCACCAATACTTTTGTCCAAGATGTTCCACCATTTTTTGTATACTGAATAATACCGTCATCGGTTCCTGCATATAAAATGTTTTCGTCTAACGGCGATTCAGAAAGTGAAGTGATGGTATTGTATGTTGACATGGCATAAACATCCCACGCGGCATCCCAACTTTTTTGTTTACCCATAATTGGTAATGTAATACGCTTTTCATTTTTCGTTAAATCTTCAGATATGGGCGTCCAGCTATCGCCTCTATTATCCGATTTCCAAACACGTTGTGAACCAAAGTATATACGTTTTGAATCGTGGCTGCTTACTAAAATAGGCGAGTCCCAATTTTGACGTTCGAAAGGTTCATCAATATCAGATTGCGGTTTTATAAAAATAGCTTCCCCAGTTGTTACATCAATTCGATTTAAATTTCCTTTCTGCGATTGCGCGTAAACAATATCAGGGTTTCCGGGTTCGGTGGCAGGTTGATGGCCATCACCACCCAAGATAACATACCAGTCCGAATTTGCTATACCGTTACTTCTAAAGGTTCTTGAAGGGCCACCTTGGGAATTATTATCTTGCGTACCACCATAAATATTATAAAATGGTTCAGCATCATCCACTGCTAACTTATAAAATTGAGTAGTTGGTAAGTTGCTAACGTATTTCCAAGTTTCAGTATTATCAAAAGATTCATAAATACCGCCATCAGTTCCTATTAACAAATAGTTGGGGTCGTTTTCTTTAAAGGTCAGAGCGTGATTATCTGAATGTTTGTTACTTTCTTTCATAGTGTAAAACGTTTTACCACCATCTTCAGAAATTTTAACGCGTACATCCATCAAATATATTTTATCAAAAACATGGGGAGATGCCACCAATTCTTGATAGTAGTGAGGTCCGGTTCCTCCAGAAACAGTATCAGACATTTTTGTCCAGCTAGCACCTTTATCATCTGAACGATAAATGGCTCCTTCTCTTCTATCTAATTCAATGGCAGCGTACAGAACATCTGGATTAATTGGAGAAATAGCTAAACCAATTTTACCCATTTCTCCTGTTGGTAAGCCCGTTTTTAATTTATCCCAGGTTTCACCACCATCCGTACTTTTGTATAGCGCCGTGCCTTCGCCACCACCTATATAAGCGGCAACCGTTCTGTGGCGTTGCCATGTTGCAGCGTATAACGTTTTTTGATCTCTTGGGTCTATAACAATATCCGTAACACCCGTCCATTTATTACCACTTAAAACGAGTTTCCATGTATCACCACCATCACTAGTTTTAAATAAACCTCTTTGGCCTCCAGAACTCCAAAGCGGCCCTTGAGCGGCTACCCATATTTCTTGGGAGTTTTTTGGGTTTACTATTATTTTCGAAATGTGTTCAGACTTTTTTAAGCCTTTATTTTGCCAGCTTTTACCACCATCATAGCTAACATAAATACCATGACCAATGCCAACATGTCTTCCGCCAACATTCTCGCCAGTACCTAGCCAAATCGTACTAGAATTATTAGGGTCTAAGGTTAAACAGCCTGTTGAAAAGAAAGGTTGGTCATCAGTTAAAGGAGTCCAAGTTGTACCAGCATTAATGGTTTTCCAAACGCCACTAGAGCCTTCCGCTACATACCAAATATTTTTGTTATTTGGATCAATGGCAATATCAGCAACCCTGCCAGACATAAAGGCAGGACCTAAGCTTCTGAATGTTAAACCAGATAATGTGGAATCTTTTTTTGTCTCTGATTTTTCTTGGGCGTCAACCGAAAAAATTAAACATATTGTAAGTAATAGTGAGAAAAGGGGTTTAAATTTAGTCATATTTTTTTATTTTCAAAATTAACCATCTTTAAAATTTTGAAAAGCCATTTTAATAAAAATATAACATTTTAAATTTTGGAGTTTCAGGAGAAAAAATTTTAGAGCTTGATTATTAGGGGAAATTTAGGATAGATTTATTTATAATTGCAAAACCACCGTCTTTGACGGTGGCCATGTT
>TARA_R110002049_G_scaffold140680_1_pt1 | contig 10608 bp, 10 predicted proteins | sample TARA_R110002049 | Tara Oceans TARA_R110002049 (sample SAMEA4396941) | marine metagenome | biome: Polar Biome; feature: [SRF] surface water layer (ENVO:00010504); material: water (ENVO:00002006), including particulate matter (ENVO:01000060) such as... | depth 5 m
TTTTTGTTTTGCTTCTTCTTTTTTGGGAAGACGCACATTTAAAATACCTTCATTATAATTAGCGTTAATTTTACTATCGTTTACCGTTTCGGGCAACGTAAAGGTTCTTTTAAAAGAAGAATAGCCAAACTCTCTACGTGTGTAGCCTTCATCATTATCTTCACTTTGTTCATTAAGCTCCGCAGAAATGGATAAAATATTATTATCTAAATTAATATCGAAATCGGATTTTTTTAATCCTGGTACTGCCATTTCCACTATAAAGGCATCTGCTTCTTCCTTAATATTTACTTTAGGAAGTGAAATGCCGGTATTAAAGTTTGAAGAAAATAACGATGGGAAATCACTCAACGAAAAATCGTCAAACCAAGTGGATAATAGTGGGGAGCTTGAACCGGTATTACGTTTTGCTAAACTCCTGTTTTTTGGGAATGTTGCTAAATTGCTCATTGTTAAAAATTTTAAGTTAAACATTTATTTATCAACCCATTAAAAGCAAAATAAATACCAAACCATAGATACCGCAAAAATGTCTTTTTCTTTAATATTTTTTTAACAGATTTCTGACATTTTTTCATTTTTTAGAAATGGATAAATGTCAAATTTTCGGTAATCTATTTGTTTGGCTTTGTAAAAATTTTCTACTAACTTCGCTTACTTGTGCTGAACTTGTTTTAGTATTAAAACGCAACTATATCTTAACATTGCACACAAGGCTGAAAGTTCGTTAAAAGTTATCATTTTGGTAACTTTTATTGTATATTTGTACCAAATAACTTGGTGTGAAAATATTTTCAAGAGGAACGTTACGAGATTTTTGGGAAAAACATGGCGACTGCGAATTACAATTAAAAACGTGGTATCGCGAAACCGAAAAGTCAAATTGGCTATCGATAAACGACCTAAAATTGGAATATCCAAGCGCAAGTATTTTAAAAGATAATCGTATTGTGTTTAATATTAAAGGTAACGATTATCGACTGATTGTTAAATTTAATTTTGAGTACCAACTTGCGTGGATACGTTTTATCGGAACACACGCTGAACATGATAAAATTAACGCAAACGAAATTTAGTATGAAAATTAAACCGATTAGAAACGAGGCGGATTACCAAAAAGCACTTGAGCGTTTGGAGGTGATTTTTGATGCCAAAAGAGGAACTGATGAAGGGGATGAACTGGAAATTCTTGCTATTTTAATTGATAGTTATGAAAACGAGAACTTTCCGATTGGAATGCCAGACCCAATTTCAGCAATCAATTTTAGAATGGAACAATTGGGATTGAAACAAAAAGATTTGGTTGAAATGATTGGCTTTAAAAGTCGAGTAAGCGAGATAATGAACAAAAAGAGAAAGTTAACATTGGAAATGATTAGAAAACTGAACGCCAAATTGCACATTCCGACGGAAGTTTTAATACAAGATTATTAAGTAAAATACCATATGCACTATGGACAACGTATATAATTCATTGCTAGGTCACTGTGTACTTGGAAAATCCTAGCGGATTTTTTATTCCGTTTTTGTTTACTAGTTTTAACCTAACCGACGCAACGAAATCATATACGATAAGCAAACCTCCCTACAAATTATCCAACTGGTTGCTCTTTTTATCCTCACTAATCGTCCAAAAGAAACCAACAAAAAAGAACTGATCTACTGCAGGTTGTATTGCTCTTCGAGTAAAATTGCCATTCATATCGGGTGTATCAGCATATTGATAACCATTGATATTTTTAAATCCTAAAACATTATTTACAGATGCGTACAGTATTTTTTGCGGACTTATTAAATACGCCCAGTTTAAGCTTAAACTGTTAAAAGACTTTGTTTTTTCATTTAAAAAACCAGGTTCGTTAGGGTTTGTGTACGTTCTACCAGAAGCATAAGCATAACTAAACCCCACTTGGCTGCGCCATTTGTCAATCCAATATTTACCAACTAAAGATAAATTATGGGTGTTTGCAAAATTAGGTTGCGCTTGCGTTGGATAGTTTTTATAATCACGCTCGGTATCCAAAAACGAATAACTTGCCCAATAATCAAAATTCTTAATGCTCTTACTATCCCTCCAAAAGAAATCGATGCCTCTTGCAAAACCCGCCCCGTTGTTATTATAATTACTATCAAAATCCGGAAACTCAACATCGTACTTTACTAAATTGTCATACCTCTTATAATAAGCCTCTGCTCTAAAAATCTTTCCATCAGCATTATATTGATAGTTTAAAATATAATGCGACGTATTTTGTGCTCTTAATTCCTGATTAAACTTTAAAATATTACTTGCAGGGTTTTGGTAAAAGTTCCCGTATGCCAATGATAGCTGACTTTTAACAGCGGTTTTATAAGCCAAAGATAATCTTGGGGCCAATGTAAAATCTTTAAACAACTCGCTGTACTCGCCACGTAAACCCGTTTTAAAAGCCAATTGTTTTGATATAAAAATATCGGCCTCTGCAAATGCTGCTGCTATGTTGTTATTAAACCCATAATCATCAGTATCTATGGTTTCATCTTTATAATTCTCTTTAAAATCGGTCGCAAAATATTCTGCTCCAAAATAAAGTTTAAAACGGTTACTTATTCGGTTTTTAAATTTAAGCTTGGTGTGAATGGAGTTTTCAGTGTCTTTAATTTCGCTATCAATAATGTTTAAATCGTTTTTTGAATGTGTATAACTAAATCCGCCTTGCATGGTCCAAGTATCGTTTAAAACACCTTGATACGACCCATTAACATAAAAATTATTGTTATTAAGCTTAAAATAAGCACCGTCTTCAAGATTAATGTCTTCTTGGGTAAGTTCAAAATTGGTAGTATCAAAAGCACCGTAAAGTTTAAATAATCCAGCATCAGCTTTTTTTCTAAGCACCGCTTCACCAGAAGCTGACTGAAATGGTTTTATCCAATCGTTTCGGTTTTTAAATATAGCATTATATGGTGTTAAATCTATGTATGACGCATTAACACTAATGGAGCCTTTCTCCCATTTCTGAGTATTTCCAAGTGTAGCTCCCACCGTCATAATACCAATATCTGTTTTTTCTTGGTCGGGTTCATCTATCGTATTTAAAAGTAAAACACTGGATAAAGCTTGACCGTATTCAGCAGAATAACCACCAGTTGAAAATGTAATCCCATCAAATAAAAATGGTGAATAACGCCCACGTGTTGGCGCGTTGTTTGTTGTTGGAGAGTATGGGGTAAACACACGAATACCATCTATAAAAATTTGTGTTTCTTCAGCACCACCCCCACGTACAAACAAGCGTCCATCTTCCGCAACCGTCGATGTTCCGGGTAATGTTTGAAGTGCACCAACAAAATCTCCCAAAGCACTCGCCGTTGTAACCACATCCATAGGATTTAAAACATTCACTTTACTATTATCGCCTGCACTAAAAGCACCCGCTGACAAAACCACGGCATCCAACGTATTTACATCTTCGCGAAGTTTAATATTCAGGTCTTTCATAAATGAAATATCTCCAGTCATCCTAAAAGTTTCATAAGACAAATAGGAGACCACTAAAGTCACAGAGCCTGTCTCCGAAGTTGAAAATGAAAAGGTACCATTTTTATCAGAAGTGGTTCCGTCATAAGTGCCATCCAAATAAATATTAGCGCCGTTTATAAATTCATTTTTTGAACTAAAAACGTTTCCGTTAATGGTTGTTTGAGCAGTTAATTGAATACTGATTAAAGTGATAAAAATGATGATTAGTTTTTGCATGATTTGAAATTATTGGTCTGTTCGTTTTTCTTGTGCTGAATTTATTTCAGCATCTCATAATTGATTGACATGACAAATTTGCGAAAGGAGAATGAGGGTGGAAATTCTAAATAACCGAACTGTACAATTTTAATGATGAATTGAAAAGATGAATTGAAAATAGGAGGTATAAAAAGTTAAAAGATAAAGTTGAAATAGTCTTTATCAAAGTGAAATTTGATTCGGAAAATCAGCCAAATTATCTTATTAAAAACGATAATGGTATTTTATAATATGATTAATTTTCCATTAAAATCAATTAAATTATTTTTTAATATATTGGGATATCCAAAAGCTCAAAATAGCTCATTTTAGCTTCAAAAACCCTTCATAGATTTTATCTATAAACACATCTTAAAATATTAATATCCAGTGTTTAAATCATTTTAATTAAACTTTTAATTCAATAACTTTAAAAATCATGACTTTTCATAATACATTTATTTAAAACCCATATAAATCAACTAAAAAAAATAATAAATAATAGCTCTTAAAATTTAATTTTGTCACATTTGTAACGTTTTAAATTTTAAAGCTACTTACAAAGTAACTAAACCATCAGTATTGAATAAAGAACTAGAACATAGTTTTGTTGAATTGCTTGAAAAGCATCAAAATATTGTGCACAAAGTTTGCCGTTTGTACACTAATAATTATGATGCACATAACGATTTATTTCAAGAGATAACCATTCAACTTTGGAAAGCTTACCCAAAATTTAGGGGGGATTCAAAGTTTAGTACTTGGATGTATCGTGTAGGTTTAAATACCGCCATTACACTTTACAGAAAATCAAAAAGACGAATTACTACGCAAGATTTTGGAGGTGTGGAATTTAAAATAAAGGCAGAAGATTATGATGATACTGAAGAGGAACAATTAAAAGTTTTATACAAAGCAGTACACCAATTAAACGATATTGAAAAGGCACTTGTTTTCTTGTATTTAGAGGACAAGGATTATAGAGAAATTAGTGAAACATTGGGAATTAGTGAGGTAAATGCGAGAGTGAAAATGAACCGGATAAAAACCAAACTCAGAACCATATTAAATCCGTGATATTATGGATGAATTAGATATATTAAAGAAGGACTGGAATACATCCAGCAGTGAGCATAAAAAATTATCGGTAAAAGATATTTATCCGATGTTGCACAAGAAATCGTCTTCTATTGTAAAAACCTTATTTTATATAAGTATTGCAGAACTTGTGTTTTGGAGTTTGGTAAATGCAATACCCTATTTTTATTCAGATGAGTACAGGCAAAAACTAGAAGCCATTTACACTAACGAGTATATTTTAACTACACTAACCGTTGTTAGTTACGCTATTATACTACTGTTTATTTATTTACTCTACAAATCTTATCAATCTATTTCGGTAACAGATAATGCAAAAAAACTTATGGAAAGCATTATCAAAACACGTAAAATAATTAAATATTACGTGCTTTTTAATTTGATTATGATAGGTGTTTCTATGATAACAGCATCATATTATGCAGTTCATAATGATCCTGAAACTATAAAAGGTATCGAGAGTATTGGTGAAAACGGCCTCATTATTTACTTAGTAATTATTGTGGTTTTATCTATTTTACTTATTGTTGTTTTTTGGTTTTTTTATAAGCTTATTTATGGTTTACTACTAAAACGTTTAAACAGAAATTATAAAGAATTAAAAAAGTTAGAGGTTTAAAATAATTTGGGCATCCCGATAGCTATCCGGGGAAAATAAGCTATTTAGTTTACAGTATTCAGTCGCAGTTTGCAGTGGTTTACGTTTTTAAAATTTGGCTTTTAGACTTCATTTTGATGTTTATTTTTGGGCGTTACCCTATCGGGTCGGGCTTTCCATTACAATCTTTCTTGTGCTGAACTTGTTTCAGTATCTCATCAAAGTTTTCTAAATATTAAGAACAGTCTGTAAAGCTATATAATAGCTCAGCACAAAAAAGGATTTCCACTGCAATCCCTAACGCAAAAACCCGCTTACTTCAATCACATCACTAGGTTTCATAGTATTTAAATGAATAGTGCCTACCCTAACACGAACTAATCGTAATGTCGGAAAACCAACTGCTGACGTCATTTTTCTTACTTGACGAAATTTACCTTCGGTTAAAATTATGGATACCCAACTCGTTGGCCCATGCCTGTCATCGCGTATTTTTTGAATGGATTTTGGTGTACTCGGAATTTCCTCTAACTTATAAACTTTACAGGGTTTTGTTTGATATTTTCTACCTTCAAAACCAATTTCAACACCTTGTTTTAAATCGTTTATCGCTTTTGCGGAAATATCGCCATCTACTTGTGCATAATATTCTTTTTCAACCTTTTTGCTGTTTACGAAATCGCTCATTTTGCCATCTGTAGTAAGCAATAACAAGCCTTCCGATTTTTCATCCAAACGACCAATAGCCATAATACCTTCGGGAAAATCATGTAATTCACCTAAAAATCGCTTCTTTTTTTGTTGTTTGGAATTGCTTTGAAACTGACTTAAATACCCATAGGGTTTGTAGATAATAAAATGGCTATGTTCGTTTTCGGACAAAATTATATGTAATATTTAATCTAATAAAATCTAATGTGTCATGTCGAATGCGGTACGATTGAGACATCACATATCATATCGTTTTTCATTAATTATATGATTTCTCCTTGCAGTCAAAATGACAATATATTTTAAATATCTCCATTTAAAATACTATAAACTAGTTCTTTCGTTGGTTTCTGTCCGTTTATTTTAGCTCTAACAATGTCAAAAGTCATTTTAAAATCACAGCCCGATTTATAATTGCTACAGCCATAAGCTGCTTTACCTTTTATAACAGTTCCTTTTTTACATTTCGGACAGGTTAGGTATTCAGACCTGTCAGGTTTTTGAAACCTGACAGGCCTATCGGTTTTAGGTTCTAATTTTAGTTTGAAATCCGCATCAAACCTGAGCAAACCTTCAACCGTTCCCGAATCGGTTTTAAACCCTTTTAAATTCACCGTACTCCCTTTTTGTAGCAAACGAATAAACTGTTTTTCAGAAATCTTTTTGTTGCCAAAACTAAACGGCAAAACAAAATTACAACCTGATTTAAATGCGCTACATCCAAAAGCTGACTTTCCTTTTAGTAACGTTCCTTTTTTACATTTAGGGCATTTTTCCGCAGTAATACCCGCTATTTGTTTTTGAGTTTCTTTTTTCTTTCTACTTTTTAAAACGGTAGCTTGCGAAATATTAGCACGTTTGGTTTCACTTCGTACTTCATAAACCAAAGCATCCACCATGCGTTTCATATTTTTAATAAATGCGCTGGCACTATATTCGCCTTTTTCGATATCCTTTAATTGCTTTTCCCAAGACCCCGTAAGTTCTGCCGATTTTAATAATTCATTTTGAATCGTATCAATAAGTTGAATGCCTGTAACCGTTGGCAATACTTGTTTTTTATTACGTTTTATATACTGACGTTTGAAAAGGGTTTCTATAATATTGGCACGTGTTGAGGGACGTCCAATACCATTTTCTTTCATTAAATCGCGTAACTCATCATCATCAACTTGTTTTCCTGCCGTTTCCATAGCGCGTAACAAAGAGGCTTCCGTAAACTGATTGGGCGGTTTGGTTTCCTTCTCTAAAAAAGAAGGTTCGTGCGGGCCTTTTTCGCCTTTTACAAAAGTTGGCAAAATCCCTGATTCCTTTTCTTTTTTATCTGGATTTTCAAATACTATACGCCAACCTTTTTCTAATATTTCTTTACCTGTAGTTTTAAAAACTACTTTAGCGGCACTTCCTAAAACGGTGGTATTTGCAACGGTACAATCATCATAAAAAACAGCAATAAATCGTTTTACAATAATGTCGAAAACCTGTTGTTGGTTGTATTGCAAATTAGTTTGCATGCCGGTTGGAATAATAGCATGGTGATCGGTCACTTTTTTATCGTTAAAAACCTTAGTTGATTTTTTAATTTTCTTTCCTAAAAGAGGCTGTGTTAACTTTGAATAATTGGTTAGCTTTTGAAGAATACCGGCTACTTTCGGATACACATCATTCGGTAAAAATGTGGTATCAACTCGTGGATAGGTTACTACTTTACGTTCGTACAATACTTGAACTATTTTTAAAGTTTCATCTGCCGAAAATCCAAACTTGGTGTTACAATACACTTGTAATCCTGTTAAATCGAATAATTTTGGCGCATATTCCTTACCTTTCTTTTTAGTTATAGATTCTATTTGAAAATCGCTTTCTTTTACTTTATTTGCTAAAGCTTCACCATCTTCTTTTTTCAAGAAACGTCCATCTTCATAACTGAATAAGGTGTCTCGATATAAAGTCTGCAATTCCCAATAGGGTTGCGGTTTAAAGTTTTCAATGGCTGCAAAACGGTTTACAACCATGGCTAAAGTTGGTGTTTGCACTCGACCAACCGATAATACTTGTTTATATCCACCGTGTTTAACCGTAAACAATCTGGTGGCGTTTATGCCCAAAAGCCAGTCACCAATCGCTCTTGAAAATCCTGCGTAATATAAATTATCGTAATCTTTTGAAGACTTTAAATTTTGAAAACCTTCTTTTATGGCTTCAGTGGTTAATGAAGAAATCCAAAGTCGTTTTACTTCGCCTTTGTAGTTGGCTTCATTCATCACCCAGCGTTGAATCAATTCTCCTTCTTGCCCCGCATCCCCGCAGTTTATAACTACTTCGGCTTTGTCAAATAAACGTTTTACTATTTTAAATTGTTTTTGTATCCCTGAATTTGTAACCACTTTGGTTTCAAATTTTTCGGGTAGCATAGGTAAGTTATTTAAATCCCAACTTTTCCAATAGGGTTTATAATCTGCTGGTTCTTTTAACGTACATAGATGACCAAATGTATAAGTTACCGCATAACCATTACCTTCAAAATAGCCATCATGCTTGGCATTTGCACCTAATACAGAAGCAATTTCTCGGGCAACGCTAGGTTTTTCGGCAATACAGACCTTCATTTATTTTACGTTTAATACGACCTGCAAAATAGAAATTTAGAATATAATTTTGAAGTGGAGTTGTTAGGAGTTATTAACTGATTTTTGATTGTGGAGAATTTTATGATTGCTTTTTTATCTAAGTTTTTTGTTGGCAAATCGGTTTTTAATTAAGTAATTTATATTTTTCTAATTTAATCAAAATTTTATTTTATGTTAGATAGTTTTAAAAATTCAGATTTAAGAATATTAAATAAATACACTCCAAATTACATAATTTCTTTACCTTATCTTAATGATGATTCAATTGAAATAAATAATTGTATTTGTGTTTTCTATTCTGTCATACATGCTCCAAAAATTGAATTTAAAAGGGTCTACTTTAATGCCCGTTTTTATAGAAAGCTAACCAAAAACGATTTAAACTTAAAAAAGGAAAATAAAAAAGGGTTTTCTCCAAATGGTGCTTTTATAATCAAAGTTTCAGAATCCGATAGCGAGTCAGTAATCCAAGATATAGAGAATTCAAACTCTTACTTTGATAATTTTAGTGATTTTATTTAGATTTTAGGTGGTTTCTCAAAACTAATTCCACTTAAATAGCAGTCCTTTTTTAACTTTCTTTCTAATGGTTGTAAAAACAGTTCAATTTCTCCATATCTTAATCCCGTTAAGTTCAGATGAGCTCATATAAGAGCTTTCAAACGCTAGCGCAAGCATCTTGCTTGTGCCGCTAAACAAAAAAATTAGAGAAGGATTGTTATTTATTTTAATTTCTTTCTTTTGAAGTTACTTTCAAATAACTTTTATTGACTAGGTTTTGCTTTGTGGCTTTTCATCTACATTGGTTCACGAGCAGGATGCTCGCGCTAGCTGGGAATTTCTTTTATATAATCGATAAAATTCTGCTCCAATAATTTTCTCATCGAAACTCATATTGTGAGCAATCAAAATATTGGTTTCTTTTAGCTTATTTTCAAATTCACACAGAACCTTCACCAAATCTTCTCCATCAACATAGGCTTTTTCTGTAGTAATTCCATGGACATTTGAAGCTTCTTTGGGTATTATAAAATTATCAGGTTTAATAATTACTCCTTTTGATTCTTTTAAATATCCTTTTTCGTCATATAATTGCCAAGCAAGTTGAACTAATCTTGGCCAATTTTGAATATCTGAAATTGGTGCTTTCCAATTTTTTGGCACTCCTGCTGTTTCGGTGTCGAAAAAAAGCAGGTAATTATTTTTTCTTATAAAGAAGTTAGGGATTTTTTCAATTTCTTTTTTCGCTGGCTCGTAACCAGACTCTAAACTTTTTAAGATGTCTATTTTATACTCATTCATATTCCCAAGATTCTTTTCGCAAATACCTTTTTTGTAATAAAATATTGAATGAGGAATCATTTTTAAACAAATCGTAAAGTATTTTTTAGCTAAAACAAAATCCTTTCTGTTAAATAGATTATTTGCCATAGCTTGGTAGGCAATCAAATCGTTTTTGTTTAACTCAACCATTTTATTGTAACAAATTAGAGCACTAGTATTCTCATTTAATTTTTCATAAAGTTTACCCTTTAATAAGTAAGCTTTTCTGACTTTTTTTATTTCCAAAGCTTTATTTACAAATTCAATTGCTTTGTCATTCTTTTTTTGTTTCATAAAAAACATTCGGCTAATCCGAATAAACTATCATAGTTATTTGGATTAAAGGATAGGCACTTTTTAAAATCAATAATGGCTTCTTTATGTAGCTCTTTTTTTTGTTTTACAATACCTATTATTGAATATGCTCTTTCTTCATCTGTATTTATACTCATGCCATCTTAAAACCCGAAAAATCCGGATCGATTATA
>TARA_R110002049_G_scaffold98979_1_pt1 | contig 10604 bp, 5 predicted proteins | sample TARA_R110002049 | Tara Oceans TARA_R110002049 (sample SAMEA4396941) | marine metagenome | biome: Polar Biome; feature: [SRF] surface water layer (ENVO:00010504); material: water (ENVO:00002006), including particulate matter (ENVO:01000060) such as... | depth 5 m
CATAGAAAGCTTCTGGGGCACTTTAAAGAACGAGCTGGTATATCATAAGGATTATAAAACAAGGTTTGCCGCCATTACCGATATCATTAGATACATCGAGCTATATTACAACCAAACGAGGATTCAAAAGGGCTTGAGCTATAAATCGCCAAGACAGGTGTGGTTTGACTATTATCGTCAGGCTGCGTAATTAAAATCTCCCAAGTTTAACTGTACGGATTTGACGGCAGGGGTCAGTGCTCAAGTTACCCAAACCCATTGAAATATTCCTACTTAATTATGAAAAATAAAATGTATTCAAGATATTACTGAATAATCAGTTTCTAAAGTTTTTAGGTGGCAAGCCTATCATACATAAATGAAATCTTAGAGTAATACTTCCAAACACAGTCAATCCATAATAAAAACTGGGAGCTGTCCTAGATAACTAGTTCAATTCCTGTTTAACCCATTGTTTTAAAAGGATGAAAACACTCTTTTGAATGATTAATACGGTAATAGGTAAACTCGCTGAGACTAGGCTTCAATACCAGCAGCCTTATGTATGATGTGATTCGCGTTCAAGCTCTTTATGCGTTGCTCTTAGCTTTGCTCTTGTGCCGATGCAGGAATACTTTGCTTGTATGTTTTCTATGCCATACTCGTAGGATTTCCAAGCCTATAGTCAGTATTTGACGCTATTGCTTGAATAGCTGTATATGCAGAGGAATATTCGCTTACGCTTCAGTCAGCATGCTAAAATCCCGTTCTTTCATCTCGTGGGTATAGTTTCGTATTTTCATTGTCGTACTCTCTCAGAATGTTGAGTCTCCGACAATACCGGGGCGGTTCAACCCTGGTCTTTCTGATATGGATTTGTTTACTTATAAGCACATCTATACACAGATTTTGAGAGGGTTTCTTATTAAAAAACTTAATCAATAAATCGACTGAATCAGTTCTTGAGTAAGCTCTACGTTTGGTTTCAACATATCATCAGCAAGACTGCGCTTACTAGATAGTAGCTTATCCAGTTTGATTTCAAACGTCTCAAAATCATCTGCTGAGATAGACGGATAATACACGTAAACTTCTTTATCTTGCCCAATACGGTAGGCTCTATCAGTCGCTTGGTCTTCCTTAGCTGGGTTCCAACTACGTGTATAATGAATCACATGGTTTGCTTTTTGGATATTCACACCAAAGCCAACTGCCACAGTGGATAAGATAATCACATTGAAACCATTCGTTTCTTGGAACTTATCAATAATGCCCTGCCGCGTTAAGCCTACTCTACTATTAGTATTTGAATCCCCATTCACTGTAGTGACGTTTAATCCAAATCGCTCAAGGAGAAGGCGTTTTAAAAACAGCTGAATAGCCCTGAACTCAGTAAAAATGATAACCTTCTCATTTTTTTGTTTTATGGTCTCTAAAGTGTTTATTAACCATTCGGCTTTAGGCGAATCATTGATAGTCGCTTGTTCTTGAAAATTCAGGGGGTGAGCACAAATCATTCGCATGTCATGTAGTGCTTTTAACATAACGCCTTTGTGGCCTTGTTCAGATAAACTTCTATAATCATTTGATACTTGTTTATATAGTGTGCGTTGCAACGTTGATATCTTAATATTTTTACAATCATTAATTTCGTGTTTTGCTGGCAACTCAGCGACATCGTGCTTCATACGTCTTAATACTTGTGGCTCAATCAACTTACGAAGGTAATCTATTATGGCGTTGTCTTCATCGTCTTTCTTTTCAATAGGACGTCGATACTCTTTATTAAATTCACTAAGCGAACCCATCAGGTTTTCTTGAATGAAATCAAATAAGCACCATAGATCAACAAGTGAATTCTCTACAGGCGTGCCTGTACAAGCAATCTTAAAGTCTGCTTTTTGAGCTTTAGCAGCTTTAGTGACCATTGCCGTGGGCACTTTAATTTTTTGGGCTTCATCGCATATCATGATACTCCAATCTACCCTTCCTAAAGAAAACTCAAGGTCTCGCATTGTTTCATAAGTAGTCAATACGATATCTGCACCGCCTAACCAATTTTCTTCAAGTAGATTCGTTATTCCATAATCGTTTCTTAATTGAGAGGATATTAGGTGCTTGGGTATTTTTCGCTGTTTTAAATTATCTCCATACAAGCTTAGAACCTTGCCAAACTTTGCGCTAAAAAACCTATTGATTTCAGCCTCCCAGTTCTCCAATAAAGAAACTGGCGCTACGACTAATGCAGGCTTTTTATCTTCTGTAGTTTCTAAATACTCACCAATAAAGCAAAGTAACTGCAAAGTTTTCCCTAAGCCCATATCATCCGCTAACAAGCAGCCGCTTACCTGAATTGGCGCATACTGATATAGGTTTTGTAGCCAGGCAATACCGTACTCTTGATGATTTTTCAGGCTAAACTCTTGGCTTCTAAAGCTTGATGGCAATCTGGCCTGAGGGCGATTGCTTTCATCAAAAGTTAGAGTTTCAGCTCGCTTCTTAGTAAAGTCAGCCTCATCGATATTATTGGCAATCAATAAGGTGGATTTTTTCTTTGTTTCGTCAGCTTTTGGCTGCTCTTGCTCTATGTCGTTTTCAACTGGGTCCCCACTCTTTGAATCATGCAGCTCATCAAGTAGTTTTTTTGCACCATCTAATGGAATGGAAACGTTGCTGTCCGGATGTAGAACAAAGCTCTCTCCTTGTGCCTCTGCATGCTGGATACGTTGCTCAAGTAGTTCAGTGCTAGCATCAGTATTATCAGAAGTAAATTGAGATAAGTCGGCTGACCCATCTATGAAATTCTGTGGTAACCATTCGGATTCACCACTATCTTTTTGAATTGCTTCAGAGCTTAGTTTTTCAGCTTCACCAATCCCGATCACTCTATCGCTGTAATTGCTTAAATCTAGCACTGTTTTAGCTTGCAATTCATCATCATACTGTTGAATTTTTTCTAGATCGCTTTTCAGCTCTCCTACCTGGTTATCTAAGTAATTGCTTCTATCTATGCTGTAACCTGCCCATAGGAACACAGGTGATGATCGCTCATAAGTAGCAATAAAGTGTTGAGCTTGCGTTAGATTTGAAAGCTCTAAAAGAACAGGGTCTTGTGCTCTACTTGAGTTTTCATGCAATGTTAATTGAGCCGAACTAAAATGTGATGCTTCATCATAAGTTTTATCTATTAGCAAACGATAGCTATAGATTTCTGCCTCTTCTTTAGATTGCTCAAAGCCCTCTGGGGATATAACCTCTATGGCGTCCTCCCCTAACTGAGCAAAAGGATTGTGTAAAAAAGTCTGTGCACGCTCACCAGCTATGCGACGATTTGGCATCTTCTTAATTTCACTTAGTACACTTTTAACTTGTGGCTCGATAATAACGTGTGCGAGGCCACCTTCTGGCAAGCTGATTGTATATTCATCTTGAACTTCATTATACTTATCAAAAGTTTGTAGCCAATTTGAGGGCGAGTCTTTAAAATCAGGCTGTACTTCTACCACTGACTCTGTACTAACTAAGTTCTTACGCAGGTTAAGTTGTAGCTCTTCTGGGGCAAGTACGATCGTTTTACGCAAGAACTCATCTAAGTTCGCCTCGCTTTTATTCGCCAAACTGCGTATTTGCGCCCAATACTTTTGATTCAATGGTTTATTTTTATCCGTAATACGAGAGAACTCTTTAATTTTCTCTAATAGCTTCCAAGTGCTTTCATTCAATAAACACTCTTTACCGGTAATACTAATAATTGCACCTGTTCGTTTGACTGACCCTTTAAACTTGACCTTATTTTTATCACACCAACCATCCAGAATAATTTGAAAATCAGAATCACTTAGCCCATTTTCACTACGAATTATCGGGTATAAATCATTTGATAGCGGCAAGTTGAGCAAATTAATGACATCGCTATGATCAGGATCTTTTTTAATCTGAAAAAGCTCTTCCCATGGCAATATATAATTATCATCTGACTGATAAGCGAGCTCTTCATCCGCCAAGCTCTCCCAATAAAAATCCGCATCTGTTTTGGCTGCTGATGTGTAGCTATGTTTTAAGCCAATGTCATCATATTGCAATGGCGCAGGCTCGACACTATTGACTATAGTTTCTGATATTGCGGTTTGCTCGTTTTTATTTCTTTTCCAAAATGCTAGTTTCATTAAAAATGCTCTATAGTTTTAATCTGGGAATATTCCTAATTCTTGTAGTCTACGATCGAAAGATTTCTCCCAAGCTCCTTGATGTGATAAGTAAAATTGAGCCTGAGAAGTTGACTTTAAGCTAGTAATCTCTACCTTACCTGTTTTTTCCTGAAAAGGAGGGTATGGAAGCTTTCGATAAAAGTAGGTTGCATTATTCATCTCAGAGAATTCTACTATATAGAACCCACCTATTTTTATCATAAAAGCGTTTGAAGCATTACTTTTACCGACAATCTTTTTAAATCTCCCCGCATTATTTCTCTTAAATTCTGCTTGTTGCGCTGTTGGATAACGCATTGCTTGATCGTTTAAGAATATTTCTGAGAGCGTTACTTGTTTAAGAAATCTCATCCAGTAATTAAACCTTCGGACATCAGCACTAATACCAAAAACGGTGAAGAAAGCCTCTAAATCTGCTCTGACAAACCATTGAACCACCATTTTCCTAGTATCTGGGCTTACATTCCGCCAACCTGCTGCTGAGTCATATTGCGGGTTACCCCATTGCGTTAAACAAACATACTTTAAAGCTTCGGGTACAAGTGTACGTCTTGAAGTAGAGGCATAACGTTCAAGTAGAGCCGTTAAAATAGCTGTGGTATAAATTGGATTTTTTTCGAGGAGGAGCAAGAAACGAGGTATCAGTTTAAAGTAGTCATCTTCTTTCATTGTCTTAACTGATTTGATAGATGAACTTACTAAGCTATCCCAGAACCAGCTATTAGGAGCGATACTTAAGCTTTCTAACTGACTACTCACTCTACTGTCATCACTATTATGTAAAAAGTCATGAATAAATCTTTTGGAAGGATCTAGCGAAAGCACTTCAGGATGATCAGTTAACGTAGTAAGCCATTTTTTAGGCCTAAGAGTGGCTTGAAACAACGTAGAGCGATTGGTATTTAAGATATTCCTGAGTCCAATCCAGTTATTGGGCCGTTTATTTATCTCATCTTGTTCTACCGCAAAATAACTATAAAGTAGAGGGAAATAAACAACTTTTAGTAACTCAACATCCATTTTGCTAAATTGTTCAATAAGCTGGTTACCTTTGAAAGTGAAAAGTATTTTGTCCTCATAATTTAGCAACTTTTTACTGAGTGACCAAGCTAAGTTCTTCCAATCACGTTTTGTTAGATAGTCTTTACCATGCTTCTCTAACTTTAAAATTGAGTTAACAATTTTTTCTTCGATAGGCTGGGCATTCTCCATATCATCAAACTTACGTTCAATGACTTCTAACGTCTTAATTAATTTGGTCGGTTTGGCAAATTTATTATGTATTTGGGCAGGTTCAGAGAAATTATTGATACTCTGATTCAGCCTCTGCTTTAAAATAGCGATACTCATCACATTCACCTTGCCAGCTGACAGGTTTCAATAGGCGCAGAAACAAAAATAGGCTGCGCCTCAGCACTGTCTTTTTCTTTTAAACCATAAAACTGCATACGTAGCTCTACACGACGTGAGGCTTCTTTACTGTCTTTTGCTGCATTAAACGATACACCTCCAGCTAAAAACAGCTGTTTGATTTGATTTTTTTGCGCGTCAGTTAAGGTAAGTTCTGGGTTAAATTTGGGATCCAATAAGCTACACATCACCCACTCCGAACGGCGTAGACTTAAATTCAGGTTATATAAGTATGAGCCATCAGTATCAGTAAAACCTTCAATCACAATCTGTTTAAACCATTTTTTGCCGTTTTCACTATTGGCCGCTTCCAAGACAATCGGCACCAAAGCACTTAAAGCTTTTATACCCTCTGAGTTCAATCGGTAATCATTGTGTCCAAAACGCCCTGCTTCACCAAAGTTTATACGGTTCTCTTTACAATCTACTGTAATGAGCTGATTCTTTAAAGTGGGGTCGTCTTTAATACTCGTACAAATATCCAAGATCTCTGAACTACGTTCTTTTTCAGCTTGCGTTGCTTCGTTAATTTTCTTAGTGACTACCATTAAAGATACTGCCATCACTACTAAAAAGAGCGTCATTAGTGCTGTCATTAAGTCAGCAAATGAGATCCAAAAAGGCTTCTCACCCTCATCCTTCGAACGAGGTTTTTTAGCGTACCTATTACCAATCATTAGCGATACACTCCAAAATTAGCGTCTAGTTCTTTGCGTAAGATCTTCAAGGTCTTCAACCACATTACCTAAGCCTTCAACACCAGTTGCAAGGCGTTGAACGGCTTGGTTAAGTGTGTTGTCAAAAGACACCAACGATTGATTGAGACTACTTTCAACGGAAGTACCAAAGCTATCAAAGCTCTTCACTAGAACATCACTAACTTCTGCCAAATATTCTTGCATCTCCTTCTTCACTTGGCTTAAAGCTGTCGTCATATTCTGCATATCATTAAGCATTTGACTAGTCATACCAGCTTCAGATTTTGACTGCTGAATGATATTTTCTAGTGCTTCAATGGCAGTATTAACGCTGTTTTGAGAATTCTTATAATCTCTTATCAACTCAATAAGGCTACTGCTCGCACTCGTCATATTAGTTGAAGTCGTATTAACCTGTGCAATAAGCTCTGAGGTTTTACCAGTCACTGTGCTTAGCGAACTACCAGCCGTAGTAAACTGCTCAGCAGCCAAGCGCATTCTTTCTGCACCACTATTCATACCAGTGATACTATCTGTAGTTACTTGAGACAGTTTTTGGATGTTTTCTTTATGAGTTTGAACGGCTTCTTTGCTATGCGTAATGAGCTCTTTAATTTCACTACCTAAGTTATCAATCAATACAGATGACTGCTCGTGCAATTTTTGTTGATTATCTGATATCTGGCGATCTTGCTCGATACGTTGCTCTGCAACATTTGACAGTAGACCTGACATTGAAGTACCTAGGCCTGAGACAAGATCTGAAACCTTACTATTTAACTGCTCAACCGCATGTAGGCCTTGATCACCAATTTTAGCCGAACCAGCAGATAAATTTTCTACCATTTCATTCATTTGGGTAGACATCTCATTTTGCTTTTGATGTATATCCTCCATCATTTTAGCCATTTGCGTCTCTAACGTTTTGGTCGACACTTCACTATTAGTCTGCATATCTGTCATTAATTGAGAAAAGCCTGCCTGCATCTCACGCATAGCCGTGACAGACTGGGTCATCATCTCGCTCATACCTGTCATTTGACCGCCAAACGTTGTTTCCAGCTTACTCATAAAAGCAGCTAACACATCAGTCATAAGTTCTTGCACAGCCGAACCTTGATCGCCGCTAACTTGCTGCACGCTCGAAGCAATCTGCTCTAAAGGGCCTTGCAAGTTATCTGTAATAGACTCGCCAATCTGGGTTGCCATCGATTGGCTCGTCTGCGCATAAGAGTCACTTAGTTGTGAAGCAAAAGCAGCTTGATTTCTTTTATTCTCTTCGACCAAGTTAGTCATCATGGTTTTTAAGTCATTAACCAGACTATCTTTAAGTTGTCGAGCATTAGCTTCATTGGCTTGTGATGACTTGAGTAATTTAGCCAGATACTCCTCACCACTTTCATCAAAAGTAAAGGCGTTATCTATGGCAGTATTTAAACGTTGTAATTTTTCATAACATTTTCTTAACAAAGATTTTTCAAAAAACGTAATAACCATGGCTGTGAGAATAGCCAATCCAGAAGCCATAAAGGCCTCTCCCACGCCTTTTAGTAATAACGTCAAACTGTCTTGAACCTTGTCAGGGTTTCCTGCAGGATCAAAAGCTAACAATCCAATCAACAGACCTGCAAATGTCACGATAATACCAACACCGGTAATCATGCCTGGTAAATGCTTATAAAAATCTACTTTTAAGGGTGTATCGATGATAATTGATTCGGTAAAAAACACTTCACTTGGCACCGTTGCCCGCGAGTGATCTATAACGCTTTCACCGTCTCTCACGTCATGAATATCATGGAAGGTTTTTTTATAATTTAGCCATGCCTGCTTTAAGTATGGGGTGTCTTCAAAACTTGCATCCAATAAATCCTTATCGATATTAGAACTACCATCAAGACTATCTAACTCATCAGTTAATTTCGATAGTTTATTACTCAGTACATGAGCAGGTATAAAATAATTCAAGATAAATCGAATAAGAATAAATATCAAAAAGATAGAAACCAGTATAGGAAAAACATAATACTCTTGCACAAATTGAGCTATTTTGAACCAATCCATCAATACCACCCGTTCAGATAAAATAAAAGAGTATTCGCTTTATGATTCAAGCTGCTACACCCCAATAACGCTAAATTAAAGTCAAGTTAATTTCATTTCGAATGATATGTGTCAATAAATCCTCACAATAATAGACCATACCTTTAGTTACATTATGTAAAAAAAATAACATAATGGTAACATAAATGAATGAACAATGAGCGATTGAGAATTAGCATTTAAGAAATGATAGATGGTCCTGAGAGTCCAAAAATATAGCAAACACAAGGAACAGTAGAAACCCTCTTCAAGAATGTGTATAAAACCTTTTCATCTTTAGGGGTATAAGCTTCCATTATTAATATTAGTAGGATTATGCTTTCGCAATAATCCTACTATCTTCTAATTTTTTATCTAGAAAAATAGATTAAACATGAGTTTACCTATTGCCCTATTAAGGCTATGTGAGACAATATGCTAATAATAATCAACCCTAGAAGGGTTTCACAATGATTGTACTTTATAGTAGCTACCTAAAGGCAATGCTTATATCCACACCTAAACAAGATAGACGTGAATACCTTATGGGGATCTATATTCGTGGCATCGACGAAAGAGTTGAGGCTTTTTCATCCGATGGCCATCGTTTAAATAAATGGTTAATAACAACAACATATCAAGGTGAAGATTTTGAATTTATTATTCATCGTGAAGCCATTGAGCAAGCCCTTCTTACAAGAGAGCATGAAGTGCGATTGACTTCCGATGGCACATTACATACTAGAATATCTAAAATCACGAAATTGATAGATAAACCATATCCTGATATTGATACAGCAGTTTTTTCTAAAATAAGTTTAGAACCAAATATTTCTGATAATCCTTTGATTAATTATAACTACCTTAAAGATTTGTACGAAATTTCCAAGCTCTTACGTACCAATAGATCTCCTCAATTTTGGGCAGTCAATCATCCACAAGACGGAGTTGGACCAGTTGTATACACAATAGAAGGTGTTGATGACTTTATACATATTATTATGCCTATGAAAGAAGACTCTAGTCGTAAGAGTAAGGCACTTAAAATCCTAAGAAATGTTGCAAATATAGATTTTGATAATGAGTAGTCGCTAACATAAAAAATTAATATACAAATTGATGAAAGAGAACCTCAACCATGGCATTTAACCAAACCCAGTTTTTTGAAGATTTAGAAAAATTAACCACCAAAGTCATTGATAAGAATAAAAAAGACGACTTTATCTACGATTTCCTAACGCTGCTAGATGTCTCAAAGTCCACGATTACTTCTCTTAAAAAGAATGACGGTCGTTTTAACGTCGCAGTCAACCCTGAGGCTGGTGAGGTTGCCAATAAGCATCGTATCTACTTCAAACCTGTAGATTCGAGTCAAGACCTTGCTAAAGCGCTAAGTGATGTGATGCGTAGCCCAATCATCAATCAGCACAAAATCCGCATGGTGATGGTAACGGACTTCAACACTGTACTGATTAACGATACTAAGTATGATGAGACGCTCGACTGCGACTTTACCGATCTTTATAAGAACTACCACTTTCTATTGCCGCTTGCCGGCCTAGAGCGTGCGCGGGAATACTCAGAGCACCCTGCTGATGTTCAAGCGTCGGAGAAGATGGGTCGCTTGTTTGACCATATCCGTAAGCTCAACGAGTTTAATACTGCTGATGATTTGCATGCGCTTAATATATTTTTGACGCGGCTACTGTTTTGTTTTTATGCCGAAGACACAGGTATTTTTAAGCCAGATCAGTTCCATGATGTGATCGATGGCACTACCAATATAGATGGTAGCGATGTCGATAGCGTCTTGTATGAGCTGTTTGACATTCTCAACTTACCTGAGTCTAGCGTCGAGCGCGATGCTAAGCCCACTCACCTAAGCGCATTCCCCTATGTGAACGGTAGCCTATTTGAATATCAGTTTGCCATTCCTGAGTTTGATGCGCGTACTCGCCGTATCTTGTTAGAGTGTGCGCGTTTGAGCTGGGCCGAGATTAACCCAGATATTTTCGGTTCCATGTTTCAAGCAGTGATTGACCCTGAACAGCGTGGCAGCTTAGGACAGCATTACACCAGTGTTAGCAATATCATGAAGGTCATACAGCCGCTGTTTTTAGACGAGCTACGTGCAGAGCTAGACACGGTGATAGCGCTGAGTCATGATAATCGCCATAAGAACAATAAAGCCGAACGTTTAGATGCCCTACTTACCCGTATCAGCCAA
>TARA_R110002049_G_scaffold52233_1_pt1 | contig 10599 bp, 9 predicted proteins | sample TARA_R110002049 | Tara Oceans TARA_R110002049 (sample SAMEA4396941) | marine metagenome | biome: Polar Biome; feature: [SRF] surface water layer (ENVO:00010504); material: water (ENVO:00002006), including particulate matter (ENVO:01000060) such as... | depth 5 m
GTTTTTAGAGCGCTTACCATTTCATCAGCTTCATCTAAAACTAAATATTTTAATTCTTTTAAATTTACAGCTCCACGACTCACTAAATCGACCAATCGACCTGGTGTTGCCACTATAATTTGAGTAGTTTCCTTTAAACGTTCTATTTGCGGTTTTATAGGAATACCTCCAAAAGTTGCTGCAATAGAAACCTCAGTATTATACTTAGAAAATGAAAGTAAATTAGCGTATATTTGTTGACCTAATTCGCGTGTTGGTGCTAAGATTACAGCTTGTACTTTTTCATCATTAACATCAATTAATTGTAATAATGGCAATCCGAAAGCAGCTGTTTTACCTGTACCTGTTTTAGCTAATGCGACGACATCTTCTTTTTTATTTAATATAACAGGAATTGCTTTTTGCTGAATATCTGTAGGTATAGAAATCTTTAATTCTGCTAAATTTTTTAAACTGTTTTCGTTGATTCCTAATTCGGAAAAATGCTTGGACATAAAAATTAATTTTTGCAAAGGTAAGGATACTGCTCTTGGGAAATGGTTTTATTCGGATTCATTCCACTTAAATAATATCTAAAAAGATAGAATAAAACCTTCAGATTAATTTAACATTAAATAACAGTTATTGGTTTGTCTTTTTACGCATTTATCTTGAACTTCGCTAAAAAGGAATAGCATGACAATATTTGTAGATATGGACGATGTGTTGGCCGACACTTACGGTAAACACATAGAATTATATAATAAAGAACACCAACAAGAATTAAACATTAATCAGATTTCTTCTGGTGAAATGTGGCAAAATGTACCAGAAGAGCATCATCTAAGTATTAGACAGCATGCACTACAACCAGGCCTTTTTAGAGATTTAGAACCTATAAAAGATGCTATACCAGTTATGGAAGCACTTTATAATAAGCATGACGTTTACATTGCAACAGCTGCTACCCAATTTCCGAATTCATTAATTGAAAAAAGTGAATGGCTAGCAGAACATATGCCTTTTATTACATGGCAACATCAAATAATGTGTGGTGATAAATTTATATTAAATGGTGATTTACTTATAGATGACAGAACCTATAATTTAAAGGATTTTAAAGGTGATACGTTACTTTTTAATTCGCCTCATAACGTTAATGACACAGGTTTTACTAGAGTAGCTACTTGGGAAGAAATTGCAAAAATTTTACTCTAGAAACATCAAAATCTAAAAATAATAAGTAACACCTTCCGTAATGCAGATTGCTTAAGTAATCTTAAATTCCTAGAACCATTTTCTAGAACCTATTGTATGGTTTAAATACGCAATGAAACTATGAAGAATATGTATCTTTGCGTTTCAATATATATTTTCAATACTTGTGCTACAAATTAAAGCGTACTTAGACCAAATAGCAGCCATTTCTGATGCAGACTGGGAATTCTTTATGTCTAAATTAAAACGTCGTGTTATCCCAAAGAAGACAGTATTTTTAGAACGCAACCAAATTGAAGAGCATATATCTTTTATAGAATCTGGTGTAGTGCGTTTATTTATCCCAAAGGAAAATCCTGATAAAGAAATCACCTTTGGCTTTAGCTTTAAAAACCAATTTATTAGTGCCTACGATTCTTTTTTAACACAAACACCATCTGCTTATCAATTACAAGCCTTAACAAAAACAACACTTCTAAGTATCAGTTATGACGACTTACAAGATGTTTATAAAACCACACAAATCGGTAATCTTATTGGTAGATTAACTGCAGAACGTTTGTTTTTAATTAAATCTAAACGCGAGCAAAATTTACTAAATCTCACTGCAGAAGAGCGTTACGTTAAACTATTTAAAGAACGACCTGAAGTATTAAAGGTCATTCCGTTAAAATATGTAAGTTCTTATATTGGCGTTACACCACAAGCTTTAAGTCGTATTCGTAAACGTTTGGTATAGCGTTTTATTGATTTAGGTTCATTGTTTGCTACTTCACTTCAAATTATCTTTACCAAAAAATATTTTATGGTTATAGTAATTTTTGTAGCAATACTTTGGTATGGAGGTTTATTCTTTCAGTCGTTTTTTTTACATCGTTATGCTGCACACCAGGTTTTTACAATGTCTAAAGCTATGGAGCGTATAACTTTTGTTTTAACATGGATTTTTCAAGGTTCTAGTTACTTAAGTGCTTATGGTTATGGCGTAATGCATCGTATGCATCATGCTTACACAGACACAGAACAAGATCCACACTCTCCATCTTATGATGCTAATCTTTTTGCAATGATGTGGAAAACTAAAACCATTTATCAAGATATTAATAAGCAACGTATAACCGTAGATCCTCGTTTTACCAAAAATGTACCACAATGGAAAAGCTTTGATGCCTTTGCTAGTTCTCGTATCTCTAGAGTATTATGGATATCAGGATATGTATTGTTCTTTGCCATTTTTGTGACGTCTTGGTGGCAATGGCTATTACTGCCTATCGCCTTTTTAATGGCTCCAATCCATGGTGTTATTATTAATTGGTTCGGACATATTTATGGATATGTCAATTTTAAAATGAAAAACACTAGTAAAAACCTCTTCCGTTTCGATTTTTTAATGATGGGTGAAGGCTACCATAATAACCATCATAAATTTGCAAGTAGAGCTAATTTTGGTGTAAAATGGTACGAAATTGATGTGACTTATCTAATTATTAAATTGCTAAATGCTTTTGGTGTTATTAGATTGAAACCAATAAAAGTGAAACCGTAACTGGCTAAATCTCTATTTCAAATTCCCATTAAAAGGCATTATCTTGCAGTTACTTTAAAACATCTTACATTAGGTTATAATGTTAAGATAAAAAACTAAAGGACTAAGAATGATGTACACTATTATTGATGTTGAAACCACAGGACAGAGTAATCGCATGACCGAGATTTCTGTTTTTAAATTTGATGGACATCAAGTTATTGACGAGTTTACATCTTTAATTAATCCTGAAGCCTTTATTCCGCAACACATTACAGCATTAACAGGTATAGATTCTGATATGGTGGCAGATGCACCAACCTTTGCAGAAGTTGCACAGGATATCTTAAAAATTACAGAAGACACCATATTTGTAGCACACAATGTTAACTTTGATTACAATGTGATTCAAGGTGAGTTTAAACGCATCGGACAAGAATTTACAAGGAAAAAACTGTGTACCGTTAGGTTATCTAGGCGTTTAATTCCTGGTCATCGTTCTTACAGTTTAGGAAAGATTTGCAAAGCTTTAGATATTAATTTAGTCGATAGACACAGAGCAAAAGGTGATGCCGAAGCTACTGTAATTTTGTTTGAATTACTCTTACAACAACCCAATTCAGAAAACGTTTTTAAAGAATTTTTAAACAAGAATTCTAGAGAATCTACTTTACCTCCTAACCTTCTAAAAGAAAAATTTGAAGCCTTACCAACCACAGCTGGTATTTATTATTTTAAGAATAAAAAAGGCAAGGTTATTTATGTCGGTAAAGCTATTAATATAAAAAAACGTGTTCTCAGTCATTTTTATAGCAAGACTAAAAAGTCTTTAGAAATGGTAAGAGAAACAGGTGATGTTGATTTTGAATCATCTGGAAGTGAACTGGTTGCCTTACTTATGGAAGATGCAGCAATTAAGCATCATTTCCCTATATACAATAAGGTTGCTAAACGTGCTATTCAATCGTTTTCTATTTTTTCTTACGAAGACAGAAAAGGTATACTGCATTTGGCGAGTAATAAAACAAAATTAGTACCTAGTCCAATCATTACTTTATTTAATGTGAGAGACGTTCGTTCTTATTTAGAGAAAATTTGCGGAAAATTTAATTTATGCCCTAAATATTGTCATTTACAAGAGGCTGTTTCGGAATGTTCACATTACAACATTAAAAATTGCAATGGAATTTGCAGAGATGAAGAATCTGTAGAAAGTTATAACAATAGAGTTTTAGAAGCAATACACGACATGTCTAATCAAAAAGACGATGTGGTTTTAAAAGAAAAAGGCAGAAATGAGGACGAAGAAGCCTTTGTTATGATAAAAGATGGTGAATATTTAGGCTACGGATTTATTGGCAAACACGAGCAGATTAATCATATAGATGATTTAAATACGTTCCTTATTCCTCAAAAAAACAGTGTAGATATTCAGAAGATTTTACGTCCTGTTTTGATGAGCAGATAGCTTTGAGCTTAAAATAGAATTTAGACATAAATTCTAATGTTTTTTCTTTTATAAATTAGTGTGGACAAGCGAATAAAAATTTAATATTTCAAATGATAAAAAAAAATAAAACCACATACTTTATTATACTACTGTGTTTAATAAGTACTAGTGTGTTTTCAAATTCATTTATACGTTTAGACTCCGCAAGTTTGGCTAATGCTAAAATGAAAATTGAAAATGGTACTGCTTCTGCGCAGACCTTAATTGCTTATAAAAAACTGATAAAGGATGCTGACAAATTGCTTACAAGAAAGAATCCAACAGTAACGGATAAAACCATATTACCACCAACAGGCAATAAACATGATTACTTAAGTATTAGTCGATATTGGTGGCCAAATCCTGATACAAAGGACGGATTACCTTGGGTAAGACACGACGGAAAAACGAATCCGGAAACACAAACCGATGCTGTAGATAGACCAAGATTTGGCGCAATGGGACGAGGCACTTGGATATTGAGTTTAGCTTACTATTTCACAGAAGACGAAATCTATGCAGAAAAAGCAATCAGTAGAATTGAGACTTGGTTTATAAACCCTGAAACCTTAATGAATCCGCATTTAGAATTTGCGCAAAGTGTCCCAGGAAATCCAAATCGTCGGCCTTCAGGTATTTTAGATGGTCGCTCTATAACGATGTTTATACCAGATGCAGTTCAATTATTATCAACTTCTGAGCATTGGGACGATAATCACCAAACAAAAATGAATACTTGGTTGTCTGATTATTTAGTATGGTTAACAGAAAGCGAATTAGGTATAAAAGGAAGTCATCAAAAGAATAATCACGGCTCTTGGTATAAATTTCAAGTTGCTTCTTTGGCTTATTATTTAGGAAAAACTGACTTAGTAAAAAGCACTATTGAATTAGCTCAAAAAAGCTTAGACCAAATGCTAGATGAAAAGGGAAGACAAACGCATGAGCTCGCACGATCACGATCGTTTTTCTATAGTTGCTTTAATTTACAAGCCTTAACCAACATAGCTGTAATTGGAGGTAAAATTGGTATAGATATGTGGCACTACAAATCTGAAAATAAAAAGAGTTTAACTCTAGCTATCGACTATTTAACACCTGTTATTAATGGACAAACATGGCATCATAATACTTTAAAAGCTATTGACTATACAGGACTAATTCCTATACTTTCAATAGCTTCTAAAAATGAAAATTATGAAGACTATAAAGATATTCTAACGACAATCTTAAAGGATAGTGAGCAAAAGAAACCAAACCAAGTATTGTTTGAATACTGGTTATTTCTGTAATTCCTTAATTTAGGGAAAGACAAAACTTTAAATCTCAATAAATAATATAGAATAAATCCAATAAATTAGACTAAGCTAACTTCACATTAACAGCAGTTGGGCCTTTTTTCCCTTCTTCAATCTGAAAAGTTACTTTATTGTGTTGCTTAATTTTGTCTACACAGTTTGTGGTATGCACAAAGATTTCGTCGTCAGTATCATTTATGCTTATAAAGCCGAAACCTTTGCTATAATTGAAAAATTTTACTGTTCCTTGCTTTACTTCGCTAGCTTTATTGCCTTTAAATAAATTCTTAAAAAATTGTACTATCATTTTAAACTGCCATTAATTTGTAATTCGTTTGGAGGTACAAATTTACATTTTGTTTTTGTCCTACCAAACGTATCTACTAAGTATCCTTAGATTTTACTTTGGCATTAGTACATTAATTGTAGTAATTATGTTAAAAACAGCTCGTAATTATTCCAAATACATGATAAAAATCAACTTATTAACATATTCTAATCCTTAATTTTGTTCTTTTATTTTTACAAAACGAATACAATTTATAGTTTCAATTTAAAATATGAACCAAAAACTAACTAACAAAGCCGTTTACATAACGACTACGGAACCCAATAGCGGAAAATCAATTATTTCTTTAGGATTAATGCAATTATTATTAGGTAAAGCTGCGAAAGTAGGCTACTTCAGACCTATTATAGATGATTTAGCTCCTGGTGAAATAGATAATCATATAAATACAGTAATAAGTTATTTTAATCTCGATTTAAAATTTGAAGATGCTTATGCTTTTAAAAGAAGTGAGGTCATAAAAAAGAAAAACGAGAATAAGGACGATGAAATTATAGGTACTATTATAGATAAGTTTAAATCTATAGAAGAACGTTTCGATTTTATTTTAGTGGAAGGTAGTAGTTTTGTTGGTGAAGGTGCTATTATAGAATTTGATATTAACGTTTTAATCGCCAAAAACTTAGGTGTTCCAGCTATTATTTTAGCAAGTGCAAAGGGTAAAACCATGGAAGAGCTTGTTAGCAATCTTTACATGGCTTACGATACTTTTAGAGACAAAGGTGTTGAAGTACTTTCTGTTATAGCAAATAAAGTAGAACCTCAAAAGCTAGAATTAGCAGTTTCCGAATTAGAGAAAGTATTACCTGCAAATGTTATAGCAAATGCAATTCCTGCTAATCCTAAATTATCTAATCCTTCTATTAAAGAAATTGTAGATGCTTTAGATGCCTCAGTACTATTTGGAGAAGCTTATATTAACAATCAAGCTGGTAATTTTAGTGTAGGTGCTATGCAACTCCGTAATTACTTAACGCATTTAAAAGAAAATGCATTAGTTATTACACCTGGTGACAGAGCAGATATTATTTTAGGTGCTTTACAAGCAAATCTTTCTGAAAATTACCCTTCTGTTTCTGGTATTGTACTCACAGGTGGTTTAACACCAGAAGATTCTATAATTAAACTTATTGAAGGACTTTCCGATATTGTGCCAATTATTTCAGCACCAAGAGGAACATATTCTGTAACCAACCAAATAGGTGAAATTAAATCTCAAATTTATGCTGAGAACACAGAGAAGATTTTAACTTCAATTCAAGAATTTGAAAAGCATATTAAAGTAGATGATTTGGTTGAACGTTTAATTACGTTTGAAACTAAAGGTGTAACGCCAAGAATGTTTCAGTATAACTTATTAAAAGAAGCTAAATCTAATAAGAAACATATTGTTTTACCAGAAGGTTTAGACGAGCGTGTATTAAGAGCGACAAAACAACTTGTAGATTTAGATGCTGTTGAAATCACCTTACTTGGTGATAAAAAAGAAATTGAAGAAAAACTTTTAAACCTCGATTTAGACTTAGATTTAAGCTTGGTAAATATCATAAACCCAATTGAATCTCCTCTATTTGAGTCGTACTCAGAAACATTATATGAATTACGTAAGCACAAAAATGTAAATCTAGCAATGGCTCAAGATTTAATGGAAGATGTTTCTTATTTCGGAACTATGATGGTGCATAAAGGTGATGCAGATGGGATGGTGTCTGGTGCAGTACATACAACCCAACATACTATTAGACCAGCACTTCAATTTATAAAAACAAAACCTGAGACTTCAATTGTTTCTTCTGTATTCTTTATGTGTTTAGAAGATCGTGTATCTGTTTATGGTGATTGTGCTATTAATCCAAACCCAACTGCAGAGCAGTTATCTGAAATTGCAATTTCATCTGCAAAAACAAGTATTGCTTTTGGTATAGAGCCAAAAATAGCAATGCTCTCCTACTCTTCTGGCACATCAGGTGTTGGTGAAGATGTAGAAAAAGTAAGAGCAGCAACTGCACTAATAAAGTCTAAACGTCCAGATTTAAAAGTAGAAGGTCCAATACAATACGATGCAGCAGTAGATATGAATGTTGGTAAAACTAAATTACCAAATTCTGAAGTTGCTGGTCAAGCAAATGTCTTTATCTTCCCTGATTTAAATACAGGTAACAACACGTATAAGGCCGTACAACGAGAAACCAAAGCCTTAGCTATAGGACCAATAATACAAGGACTTAACAAACCTGTTAATGATTTAAGTAGAGGTTGTACAACAGACGATATTTTTAATACCGTAATTGTAACCGTTATTCAAGCACAAGATTTTTAAAATAAAGTTTATGAACATATTAGTAATCAACTCTGGGAGTTCTTCCATAAAATTTCAATTAATACAAATGCCATCCGAAACATTAATTTGTAGTGGTTTGGTAGAACGTATCGGTCAAAAAGATGCTATTCTTAATTACGAAACAGATAAAGTAGATACCAAAGAAATACATCACATTGCAGATCATAATGACGGTCTAAAACGAGTTGTAGATTTATTATTAGATCCAGAAAAAGGGGTTATACAAAATACGGACGAAATTGCAATTGTTGGTCATCGGGTTGTACATGGTGGAAATTCGTTTTCTAATACCACATTAATTACTAAAGATGTAAAAGAGAAGATTAATGAATTTTCAGCTTTAGCACCTTTACATAATCCTAATAATCTAGAAGGAATTAAAGTAGCAGAGCAGCTTTTCCCTAATGCAAAGCAAGCGGCTATTTTTGATACTGCATTTTTTCAAACCTTACCAGAAAAGGCTAAAAAGTATGCTATCCCTAATTACTTATACAAAGATCATGGCATTCAAGTTTATGGCTTTCATGGTACAAGTCATAAATATGTTACTGAAAAGGCAATCAATTATTTAAACCTAGAAACGTCTAAAATTATTACCATTCATTTAGGTAATGGTTGCAGTATGACGGCTGTTGAGAATGGAAAAAGTATAGACCACAATCTTGGATTTACGCCTTCTAATGGTTTAATAATGGGAACACGAAGTGGTGATATTGATCATGCTATTGTATTTTATTTAGTAAACAGTTTAGGGTATGATTTAGACAAAGTAAATAGAATCTTAACTAAAGAAAGTGGTATGTATGGTCTTACCGGTTATAGTGATTTAAGAGATATTGAAGCAGAAGCTGTAAAAGGAAATGAAGATTGTAAATTAGCTTTAATAATGAATGCTTACCGAATAAAAAAATACATTGGTGCTTACACGGCTGCAATGAACGGTTTAGATGCTATTGTATTTACTGCTGGTATTGGTGAAAACTCTAACTATATAAGAGAGAAAGTTTGTGTAGACATGGATTATTTTGGAATTAAATTAGATTCGATTAAAAATAATTTAAGATCTAAAGAATTACGAGAAATCAACACTGTAGATGCTAAAACTAAAATTTTAGTAATTCCTACAAATGAAGAATTAGAAATTGCAAAACAAGCTTATGGGTTGGTGAATTAAAGACTTCATTTTCTATAATATTAAATTCACTCATAAAAGCTCCAGAAATTCTCTGGAGCTTTTATATTTATATTAGCAGATTATTAAATGTTTCTTTTTAGCGATTTTAAAAAATCAATTACTTTATGTTTCATTTAATAACTTGTTTTAAAGATAGGTATAGCAATTAAGATTTAAAACAACATATTTACCAGAAACTTATACTATATTGACTTTAGAAACTTGAAATTGAGTGTTTTAAACTAAAAAAAATGAATATACCAATATCATTAATTTTATTACGATTAATTTTAGCACCAATAATTTTAGCTTTAGCTTATTTTATAGGAGAAACTTCTAAAACAATAATCGTTATTTTAATGTATTTAGGATTGATCTCTGATATACTAGATGGGATAATTGCACGAAAACAAAATATATCTTCACCTAAATTAAGACGAATGGATAGTCAAACTGATATGATATTTTGGTTGTCTATCGGTTTTTCTACTTGGATACTCTATCCCAAATTAATAGCCGATAATTCAATTGTAATTTGGACAATCCTAATCATGGAAATTGCGTGTTACGTCATTAGTTTAATTAAGTTTAAAAAAGAAACTTGTACACATGCTTTTCTTTCAAAACTTTGGGGAATTACTCTATTAATTGCGTTTACCTCGTTAATTGGGTTTAATCACGCTGGCATTCCGTTTGCAATGGCTATAATTATGGGATTAATCTCTCATATAGACAGAATACTAATTACTCTAATCTTACCGAAATGGACACATGATATTCCCAGTGCATATCATGCTTATTTAATTAGAAAAGGAATTGATTTTAAACGAAATGAATATTTAAACGGATAAATAAGTTTTACATTTTACGATGTTTAAAATCTGCTTCGACTTGTACAATTACCCAATTGGTAATTTTAGAAGCAATGAGTCCCTTAAAAAGTGAAACTAAAGGCTTTAACCACCAGGTTTTTACTCTTCCTTTTAATTCGGCTTTTAAGATAGCCTTTATCCTATTTTTTATAGGTTTTTTTAAATTTTTAAAAGCTTTTGAATCAAATTTTGGAAAATCTTCAACTTCATATTTTGTAGGGTTGGTATCACCATCAATTTTACTCAAATCAGGAATAATTGGCATATACACCTTTACACTACCATCCTTTTGTTCTACATTTTTCTTAAACGCATCTATAGCTTCGTCACTTACACCATAGAATAAGTTATTAG
>TARA_R110002049_G_scaffold54869_32_pt1 | contig 10593 bp, 11 predicted proteins | sample TARA_R110002049 | Tara Oceans TARA_R110002049 (sample SAMEA4396941) | marine metagenome | biome: Polar Biome; feature: [SRF] surface water layer (ENVO:00010504); material: water (ENVO:00002006), including particulate matter (ENVO:01000060) such as... | depth 5 m
GAGCCGATTCATCCATTGTACGGCGCCACCTGCGGCACCCTTAACCAGGTTGTCGATAGCACTGGTGACAACGATGGCATTCTGTTCAAGCGCAACCCCGATCTGGCACCGGTTGCTCGCGACAACGTTCTTTAGACGAGGTGTTCCCTCGACGAGTTCGATGAAGGCTGCATCATCGTAGGCTGCGGCAAAGGCTTCGTGCAGGTCGGCGATTGTGCTTCCCGCGCTCGCCCGGCACTGCAGCGTGACATAGATACCGCGCGCAAACGGCCCTGAGTGCGGCACAAAATTGAGCGTTGCCTGCGTGCCGCTTGCGGCGTTGGCCAATGCGACAATTTCCGGAGCATGACGGTGTTGCAGCGCTTTGTAGGCGTACAGGTTGCTTTGTCGTTCCGGGTGGTGCGTACCGGCTTGCGGCACACGGCCTGAGCCGGTGCTGCCCGTGATGCCGGTGACAAACAATTCACTGTCGACGAGCTTTGCCTTGAGTAACGGAACGGCGGCCAGTAGCACGGCGGTTGCAAAGCAACCTGGATGCCCCACGTGCGGGGTCGGCGTGCCGCTGACATGCTCGAGCAGTCCGCTGGAGAACACCGGCAACAGCTCCGGCGCGCCATGGGCAATACCGTACACTGCGGCGAAATCGGCCTCCGCCCCGTAGCGGAAGTCGGCCGATGCATCGACGACGTGAATATTGATGTTCTTGCTCGCGGCGGCATCGATTGCTGCTTTGATAATGCCGGCTGATGCGCCATGCGGCGCCGCGGAAAACAACGCAAGATCCTCGCCTTCGTTGACCGCATCGAGCCAGTCTTCGTGCGCGACGAAATTATGTTCGGCGTATGCGCAGGCAAGATGGGGAAACCAGTTGCCGATACTGCGGCCCGCCTGGCTGTCGGAGACCGCTGCCCGCAACTCGAACACGGGGTGCAGCGCCAGCAAGCGCAGGAATTCGCCGCCCACGTAGCCGGTCGCACCGAGTACCACGGCCGGGATAGAAGTTCTGGTTGCGCCCGCTGTCATGCGCTTTTCCCCTGCAGGGCCGCGGCGATTGCGTCGCCAAGCAGTACGCCGTTGCTGAGGGCATTAATGCCGCGCAAGCCCAGGCGCTCGGCAATCTGTTCGACGCCAACGGCGTTATCGGTGGCGGGGCCCGTAACGACGGTTGGTTCAATCGAAAACTGTTCCCGCAGAATCTTGGCGCCGCCCCAGGCTGAGACCGGGTCATTCGCACAAAGCACGACCGCCGTCATGGCGGCACGGATCCCGGCATCGCCGAGAATAGCTTCAACGCCGTAAGCGCCAATCAGTCCGTCGCCGAGTTCCAGCACAATGACGTCCGGCGAATCCTTGGCCAGATCGGTCAGCAATGCGCGTGTCAGCGCTGGGCCGTTCTTCGCCGTGGTGGTTACAACGCCAAGGTCGGAAAAAATCATCGTCGCGCGTGCACCGGCGTCTTCCATTGCGTTGATATCGCGGCGCAGTGACACACCGGTAGCCTTGCAGGCGCTGACCGAGTAGCCGAGATGCCGCAGTCGCCCGACAATGGCACAGGCGGCAGCTGTCTTGCCGGAGTCCATGCAGGTGCCGGCCAGTGCGACAACGGGCACGCCGTGCGTATCGAGCTTTGCCAGGCTGTCAAAAGGGTGCTTGCCAGCCCGGGCGGGCACACCAATGCGCTCGCCAAGATAGGGAAAGTGCAACACGGTGCCGAGTACTTCACAGTTGAACGGCGGGCCAACATCAGGGTTGGCAGAGTCGCAGATGCCAAGTACGCCGCCGATATTCAGCAGTTGCACGGTGTCGCCGACTTCGAGTTTTTCGGGCAAGTGGCCCGAGTAGCCGCGCAGCGCATTGCGATGTCCCAGCGCGCCAACCACGATGTCGCCCTGGTTGACGGTCGCCATGCGGCCCGACGTCAGTTCGAGCGTGTTGTAGCGGGTCTTGTTATTGAGCACGCGAACCGCGAGCAGTACGCCCTCTTCGCAGGGAATGTTCCCTGACAGTCGGAGTTCCGAGCCAAGTTCATTGTGATGGGCAATGGACGCAATTTTGTCAACGACCGCCGTTTTCATTGCTTGCCTCCACCGGCGCGTGTCTGCAGGGAGCCAGGCAGTGACAGAATACGTGCGTAGCCCAGCGCATCCGCCGCTGTCCATTCGCCCGCTGCTTCGCCATAGACACCACGCGTTGCGGCCAGCAGCGAATAGTCCGAGTCGACACCTTCAACAAACAGGTTGCCGGGTTTGAGGGAGAACGTAACGGTGCCGCTGACGCGTCGCTGTGACGAGGCGAGCAGGGCTTCAATGTCATCGCAAACCAGATCGAGCTGTTTGCCTTCGTGCACGAGGTCGCCGTAGATGTTTGCGATGCCGTCCTTGATGCGCAATTGCTGGCCGCTGAGTACCAGTTTTTCGAGTTCGCGATGCAATGTGATCAGGGTGAGCGCGGCAGGCGCCTCAAACGCTACCCGCCCTTTCGTACCGAGGACCGTGTCGCCAACGTGAATGCCACGGCCAATGCCATAGCGCCCGGCCAGGGTTTCCAGCTTTTCGATCAGCGCCACGGGCTCCAGGTATTCACCGTCAAGTGCCACCGGAATGCCGGCATCGAATTGCAGGCTGTGCTGACTTGCAGGCTCCGGTTTTGTGAAAGCCTCGGGTGACAGCACCCACGCGTGTTCGGGAATGCTGCCCGCGGAGGTCAGCGTTTCGCGGCCGCCGATGGTAATGCCCCATAGCCCGCGGTTGATCGAGTAGTCAGAGCCCTGTGCGGGCAAGGGCATGTTGTGCTTTTTCAAATACGCCAGTTGCTCGTCGCGAACCCAGTTGTTGTCGCGTACCGGCGCGAGAATGTCGAGCGTCGGGTTCAGCGTGCGCAGCGCGACTTCAAAGCGTACCTGGTCGTTACCGGCGGCCGTGCAGCCATGCGCGACGGTACTGGCATGGCGGTCGGTCGCCAGCCGGGCAAGGCGTTCGGCCTGCAAGCCGCGTTCGGCACCGACACACAGCGGGTAGGCGTTGCCGCGCAGGACATTGCCGGCGATAAGATAGCGAATTACGTTATTGAAGAATTCCTGCTTGGCATCGATCAGCACATGTTCGGATGCGCCGAGCGCCATGGCTCGTTCCTCGAGACGCGCAGCCGCGTCGCTGTCGATACCCCCTGTGTCGACCGTCGCCGTGATTACGTCGCGGCCATAGGTTTCCTTGAGCCAGGGCACACAGAACGATGTATCGAGGCCGCCTGAAAAGGCGAGGATGATGGGGGACCGGTCACCGGCCGTGGTGCTTGTCACGAGCGTCTCCAACTTTAAGGGGTGCTAATAGGTTTTACTGGTCGCGCGAACGTTCGATCTTCGCCAGCAAATGCTTTTGTCCGTTGGCCGAAGCCGTTGCGACAAAGACCGTGTCGTCGCCGCCGATATTTCCGACAATCTCAGGCCAGCCGCTACGGTCAAATGCCAGCGCAACGCGCTGTGCCGCGCCGATAGCCGTTTTCACGACCAGCAGATGGGTGCCCGCCGGTGTAGCACTGCGTATCAGGCTCGCCACTTTGGCCAGTTCCTTGTCACCGTCATGTTCGCTGGACGGCAGCGCGTAGCCTTGCGCGGTCTTGATGGCGCCAATCTGGCGCAGGTCACGGCTGACGCTCGACTGGGTCGCTGCAAAACCGCGCGCGCTGAGTTCGTCGACCAGCAATTTTTGCGTCACTACCGGGCCGCCGGCCAGCAGTTTGCGGATGGCTGAACGTCGCTGTTCCTGTTCGGTGTTCGGGTTGGGCATTGCCCTGACCTGCTTGGCATAAATATGCGCATAAAAGTAACGTAATGCGCATAGAGCGTCAAGGGTTTTTGTCGCTTTATTTTGTTTTTGGGGAGCGCGGCCTGTGGCTCGGTTAAACTGCGGCGTTTTCGTCTCCGGAGAACCCCATGTCCCAGCCTGATTCCGTCATTCTCGAAACTGGTGCAGATCCCGAAGGTACCATTATCTGGTTGCATGGGCTCGGCGCCGACGGACACGACTTCGAGGCGATCGTGCCGGAGTTGCACCTGCCCGCGTCCCTGCCATTGCGCTTCGTATTTCCGCATGCGCCGGTACGCCCGGTCACTGTGAACGGTGGTATGCGCATGCGTGCCTGGTACGACATTCGCAGTTTCGACGCGGAGGGGCGTGCTGATGAGGCAGGCGTTCGGGAAAGTAGCGCGCTGCTCGATGCACTGGTGAGCGCAGAGATCGAGCGCGGAATGCCCGCTGCACGCATCGTCCTGGCCGGCTTCTCACAGGGGGGCGCCATCGTGCTGCACAATGCGCTGCGCTCACGGCAGCGGCTCGCGGGGCTGATGGCACTGTCCACTTATATGCCATTACCGCACCTGTTTGACGCAGAAGTCGCGGGTCGGGCCGATTCACAGGATCGCGCGCTACCGGTGTTTATGGCACACGGCAACCAGGACCCGATGGTGCCGTTTGCCGCAGGCGCCGAGGCGGCCGAGATGCTCAGGTCAGCGGGTTTCGAAGTCGAATGGCACGACTACCCCATGGCGCACGGAGTCTGTCCGCAGGAAATTGCGGATATTCGTGCCTGGCTGCTCGCGGTCTACGAGCGCGCAGTGTCCACGTCAAAATAAAAATCGGACTGACCGGTAGAATGCCCGTCGGACTTGAAACGCTTTTCGGAAATATTCAAGCGGCCCTCACGGTTGCGGAGCAGCACCGTTGAACAGCGCGTGCCGTAGTCCGGCATTACTATGAACGGCGCGCTATAGGCATGCGCCTTCTTGAAAGGGAGGCCGTGCGTTTCAACTTCGGCTGCACTCGCGAGCTGGCGATCGTCGAGTATGCGCAGCATGCTGGACTCGTTGACGAGACCGGCGGCGAGAGCGGCACTGAATGCTTCGCGACTGCGTTCAACCTTCGGCCAGGGTGTATCGAGTGTCGCATTTGCCAGCCCGTAGACGCCCGGCTCGAGATCCCGGCAACCGCCATCCCGGTTGGACAGGTAGGACGCACCATCGAGGTCGGCAACGATCAGGTTGAAGCCCGCAAAGTCCGAGCCGTCGATGCTGCGAACAAACGCGGCAGGCGACTGCTCGCTTTCGAGAAAGTCTGTGATCAGTTTGCCGCGCGAGACAAGCTTGCCTGCCGGTGGCACTCCGTCACGAAAGTTTGTAACCGTGGCAAAGCGGCCGTTGCGATGCACGCCGAGCCAGGTACCGCCGCCTAGCAGGTCACGGCCGGCAAGAATGTCCGGTTTCTCAACCCACCAGTGCATTTTCTGCGTTGGCCGGGCGTGAAACTCGTCGCGGTTGGCAGCGACAATAAGCGGCAAGGCTTTATTAACCCGGTGTGCGATCAGTACAAGGCAGATAGGTCAGGCCTCCGAGCTTGTGATCGCAGGATCGATCCACTGGTCGATCAGGCGTCGGGCAATTGAAATGTGGAACGGCAGTTTCGGGTAGCCGGAGCGCAATTCCTTGCGCGTAAACCACGCGGCATCTTCGAGTTCCCCGTCGTTCAGAACGATGTCGGTGCTCGTAGCTTCAGCCGTAAAACCAAGCATTAAAGCGGCTGGAAATGGCCACGGCTGCGAGCTGTGGTACTGAACGTTGCCAACGCGAACATTGGTTTCTTCATAGACTTCACGCCGCACGGCATCTTCCAGGCTTTCGCCAGGTTCAACAAAGCCCGCAACCGTAGAATAACGGCCTTCAGGCCAGCGGCTCTGGCGACCAAGCAGGCAGCGCTCGCCGTCCGATACCAGCACGATGATGGCCGGTTCAACGCGTGGAAAAAGAACCCTGCCGCATTCGTGATTCGCACAAACACGCGAATTGCCGCCGGCTTCGGGCTTCGCAGAAGAACCGCAGATACCGCAGTAGAGTTGCGAGCCGTGCCAGAGGACGAGCGCACGAGCATGGGCTGTAAGGTTTGCCTCGTCGGGCGGTAGCACCGAGCCGAGAAAGCGCAGGTCATGGAACTCGCCGAGCTCGGTAAACGGCTCTCGTGTATCGCCGTCAATGGCGAAGGCGAACACGGGACTGTCGCGGAACAGACCGAGAAATATCAGTTCGTCGTCAGATTGCAGGTAGTTCTCAATCTGATCATGGCGCAGAAGGATGGCACTTAGCGGATCGCCGCCCACGAGGCATTTGTCGCCCCAGACCGGCACGAAGCGACTCTGCTCGCTGGCAATTGCCTGATCGAGCCAGTCCGGGTCCTTGCGGCGTTCACCGTTCCGATCGACGAAGGCGCCTGCGAAGACGTTGTAATTCTGCATATTTGCTCCTGTGCGGGCCGCAGTGTACCGGAAATGCTGCAATTGGAGCAGGGTCACTCAGGCGGCAGAGAAGCTTCGAATTCCAGGGCGTCGTTGCTGATGCGCCTCAATTTCACAAGCCGGGCAGGTTTTTAGATCAAGCGCGTAGGCGTCCTGCACATAACGAGTTCGACAACCGCGACAAACAGCAAGGTAGAGTTCGTCGTTCCACGCAATGCTTTGCAGCAGGTTCCACGCCCATTCGAAATTCAACAGCGGTTTGTCGTGCAGCAGCAGGTAGTTTTCATACGCGCGGCAAACCCGGTGACCGAATTCCACATCGGGACGCGGCCAGCGTGAGTGAACCTTGTTTTCCTCGTCAACCCGCAACAGCAGGCCAACGCAATACAGCGCTACCAGTGTGGTCGCCTGGAGCTGGTTGCCGGGGTTCTTAACGAAGCGCGCGATCTGCCGCGGTGATTTGCCACGTCGCCGGCGCACCTCGGCCTTGCCCGAGTTCTTGAAATAAGTCGTGTACAGCTTGCGTATGCGGTCGTCGGAAAGCCCGGTGCAGTCTCGTATGGTTTTGGTTCGCGCCTCATGTCCGATCATCCTGAGGGCCAGCTCGAATTGGCTGCGTTCGCCGGCATAGCGGTCGTCTGTAAGTCGCATTTATTTCCCCTTATGCTAGTAATAGACCATATATGGTAAGGTCCGCTGTACTATTATCCATAACTGGGAAAATAAGCAAATATATAGAAAATCCGGATTGCGCTGATTTTTACTGCTGAGGAGACGAGTAATGCAATTTATGGGACCCGAGCCGGCCGACCTGACCGACGTACACGCATTGAACCGGGCGTTTCTGACTGTTCTTCGCAGCGAGCCGGCAATCCGCGAGCGCCTGCCGCCCGACACCCTCGCGATGCTCACTGACGCCCGACCGGAACAACGCGAACGGATTGCACGCAGCCCGTTCCTGATCTATTCGCTGCGCGAGTCCGATGAGCGCTGCTGGCAACGCGTGTTCGACGGCGATCTCGCCGACGACCTGGTCGATGCGATGGCGCGGCCGTCACCGGGCGAAACGCAACTTGTCTGTGCCACGCTGGCGTTCCTGTTGCAGTTTGCAAAGCAAAATCCCTACTCATTGCGGGTTGTATCCGGCGCCTCGGCGGACTGGTGCCGCCAGCTCGCCGAATGCAATCTCGTCGATCTGTTTCGCTTTGCTGCGATGAAAGGCCAGCTCCTGACAATTCGCTGCCAGAATAACCCCGCGTTCTGGCGCAAGCTGCTGGTAGCCGGCTCGAGTGCCGAAGCCGATGTTCGAGTTGCCGCACGGATTACCGCCCTGCAAACCGTGCTCACGCGAACCGAACGCAGCCGCGAGCAACGTCTACCGGCCGCGGCCTGCTCGATGCCGCAACCGGCGATGCGGGTCGCCGAAAGCCCGGCTGTGTCCAATCGAGCCAAGCGCCGTTACAATACGCCGCTCAATGAATGCCCTGACAATAAGAAATCTCAAGAAGACCTATCGAAACGGCAACCAGGCGCTGAAGGGAATAGACCTCAGCGTCGGCGCCGGTGAATTCTATGCCTTGCTGGGTCCGAACGGCGCAGGCAAGACCACCGCGATAGGCATCATTTCCTCGCTGGTTAACAAGTCGGCGGGTGAGGTCGAGATATTCGGCCATAGCATCGACAACGACCTGGCGGCTGCAAAGTCCTGTATCGGTCTCGTACCCCAGGAAATAAACCTGAACCTGTGGGAGCGTGTCGACAATATCGTTCTCAACCAGGCCGGATACTATGGACTGGGACGCAAACTCGCCCGTGAGCGTAGCGAAAAGTACCTGCGTGAGTTGCGTTTGTGGGACCGGCGCAAGGATGCCGCGCGCAGCTTGTCCGGCGGCATGAAGCGTCGGCTGATGATCGCCAGGGCGCTGGTCCACGAGCCGAAACTGCTGATCCTTGATGAGCCGACTGCCGGTGTCGATATCGAGATTCGACGTTCGATGTGGGAGTTCCTCACCAACATCAATGACGCTGGCACGACCATAATCCTCACAACCCACTACCTCGAAGAGGCGGAGTCGCTGTGCCGGCGTGTCGCGATCATTGACGGCGGACAAATTATCGAAGACGCGCCCATGAGTGATGTATTGCGCAAACTGCAATACGAGGTGTTTGTTCTGAGCCTGGCCGAGCCCTGCAACAAGCCCCCGGGCTTGACGCAATTTGAAACCACCGTCCGATCGAACGGTGATCTCGAAGTGGTTATCGGGCCCGGCCAGTCCCTGAACGAGATGTTCGCGGCGCTCACAGAGCAAGGCATCCAGGTCGTCAGTCTGCGCAACAAGGCGAATCGCCTGGAGGAGCTCTTCATGCGCCTGGTTGAAAACAAAAGCGACGCCGAGGTCGGCGCATGAATCTTGGATTGAACGCGGTCGCCGTAGCGACACTCGTGCGCAAGGAAGTCATGCGGGTCCTGCGCATCTGGGTACAAACCATCGTGCCGCCTGCGATCACGATGACACTGTATTTTATTATCTTCGGCAATCTCATCGGCAGCCGTATCGGCATGATGGATGGTTACGACTACATGTCTTACATCGCGCCGGGCTTGATCATGATGTCAGTGATCACCAATTCCTACGGCAATGTGGTGTCGTCATTTTTTGGTGCCAAGTTCGGCAGGCATGTTGAAGAGATGCTCGTGGCGCCGATGTCCAATGCGGCAATTATCATTGGCCACGTGGCAGGCGGCGTATTGCGCGGACTGTTTGTCGGGGCACTGGTGACAGCCGTCGCGCTGTTTTTTACGCGACTGCATGTACAGCACCCGTTTATCACGGTGTCGATAGTGCTGCTGTCTGCCATAGTTTTCTCACTGGCCGGTTTCATTAACGCCATTCTGGCCAAAAAGTTTGACGATATTTCGATTGTGCCGACTTTCGTACTGACGCCGCTTACTTACCTTGGCGGCGTGTTCTATTCAATTTCGATGTTGCCCGAGTTCTGGCAGAACGTGTCGCGAGCCAACCCTATTCTGTACATGGTCAATGCATTTCGTTACGGAATCCTGGGCACTTCCGACATCAGCATCGGCACGGCTTATGCAATCCTGCTGGTGTTTATCGTGCTGTTGTTCTCGGTCTGCCTGTTCATGATGAATCGGGGCGTTGGTATCCGGGAGTAGCGATGTGTGGCCGTTTTGCATTCTATTCGCCAAGCGAAGCAACCGCCGCGCTCTTCGGTGTCAATAACTCACTACCCGTAGAACCGCGCTTCAACATCGCGCCAACCCAGTACATCGCCGCCATCAGGAAAACGGCTGATAATGCCGAGCTGGTCATGCTGCGCTGGGGCCTGATTCCCTTTTGGGCCAAGGACCCGTCAATCGGTAATCGCATGATTAACGCGCGTGCCGAGACAGTGGCTGAAAAACCCGCTTACCGGGCTGCCTATCGCAAACGTCGTGCGGTCGTACTGGCTGACGGGTTTTACGAGTGGCAGCGCGACGGTGCCGTCAAGACACCGTATTACATCTCACTGGCCAGCGGAGAGCCCTTTGCGCTCGCGGGGCTCTGGGAGCAATGGGACGACAAAGAAAGCGGTGAAAGCATTCAGTCAGCCACGCTGATCACCACGGCGGCGAATGAATTCATGCAAAGCCTGCACCATCGCATGCCCATGATACTCAACCCTGACAGCGCCAGCCGCTGGCTGGCGGGCGACATGACCATGATTGAGACCGCAAGTCAGGACAGTCCGCCGTTGCAGGCCTGGCCTGTTGCACGCGAAGTGAACAACGCGCGCAATCAGGGCGAGCAGCTGATTGAGGCGGTCGGGGAAAAGCGGGTCGGGTAGACCGTGCGACAAGCAGCACCGGTTTGCTGCGGTCTTACTTGTTCAACGCGAAACGCGTCCCCTGGTGGTCCAGGATGACACCGTCCCGGGTGATTTCACGCAGCACCGGGCCGTCCGACGTGGTCTCGCGCTCCCGGTACTTCTTGCCGTTGATAAACACAAAGCGACTTTGCGGAACGTCGCTGTAAACGTGCATGTCGATGCGCATCTCCGGTAACTGGAGACGTCCGCTGAGGCGCAATTCATCCAGTGCCGGCAAGCCGGCAAAGTCCGAGGACGGGTGCGCCGATACGCTGTTCGGTGCCGTGGCAGCCGTGGTTTCGCTGTCGCGGATCGTAGCTGCGGGGCTGTCTGCGACCGGCACGCTGACTTCAGCCTGCCGCCGTGGTTGTCTCTGTCGCGCAATCTCAAGTTGCTCGCTAAAACTCGGCGCGCTGTCCGCGGTGGGTTGTTCGACGGCTGGTC
>TARA_R110002049_G_scaffold234319_2_pt1 | contig 10583 bp, 8 predicted proteins | sample TARA_R110002049 | Tara Oceans TARA_R110002049 (sample SAMEA4396941) | marine metagenome | biome: Polar Biome; feature: [SRF] surface water layer (ENVO:00010504); material: water (ENVO:00002006), including particulate matter (ENVO:01000060) such as... | depth 5 m
CCTATTGATAATATTTTAGAATTTTTAGATTGTTTTAACACTTCGAATAATGCTGTACTTACGGTTTATGCCGATCAACCAGTCGAAGGATCTTCGGCGCCAATTTCAATAACAGGTGATGTAGGTCATGCTTTTATTTCAATTACCCAAAATGGAAAAACTGCTACATTTGGTTTTTATCCTGAGGGAGATGGGATTAAATCAATTAGTGGGCCAAGTGTTTTGGGAAATAATGGAAATTATCATTATGATATTAGTGTCACTAAGACTATCACTGGTAGTACGTTGTCTCAAGTTTTGGATAAGGCAATTAGCTATCCTTCCCAATATCATGTTGAATATTATAATTGCACTAATTACGCTCGTGATATTGGAAACATAGCTGGTATGAATATACCGTCAGCTTGGGGTGTATACCCAGGAGTTCAAAGTGGTTATACAGGTTCTGGTGGGGGGCAAAACCCAGGAAAACTTGGTGAGGTTATGCGAGGTATGGACGGGCAAAATGGCGTAACAGTTAATGATATAGGAGGCACGTCTCCTTTACCTGGACAAGGTTGTAATTAAAAAACATAACTATGAAAAAGATTTTTATTTTTTTAACTTTATTTATACTTGCTAGTTCTTGTAACTCTCAAAACAAAAGTAAAAGTGATAAAGTAATTGTTCAGGATTTTGCAAAAGAGCTTTTTTTAAATGAAGAGCATAGTTATGATTCCATTATAGCGTATTTGGAACTTCATGAAACTATCAAAAATAGCAGTCATTTTAGTGCAATGGTAGATTATTGGTTTAAGTTTGGAAAAGAAATAAATGAAAATTCAGATCTTCAAATTAAAATTGTTTCTTATGATGAAGCTGGTAAGCATGAAAAATATAGAAAGGATAAGAGTTATAAAAAATTAAAATACACAAATAAGAACAATGTTTATTTTCTTGTTTTCACGTCAATAGAGGATAAAATATCTGGACCAATAATTATTAATGATAGTGGTAAGATAATTTCCTTTTATTGTTATATTAGTATAGGGAAAGATCCTGTAATTCCATTTATGCTTAATGAAAAGCCAAAAACTGATATTTATGGTTATCCTTTTAAGTAGTTAAGAGCGCTCATGTATTATATAAAAACCGATACAACGTATCGTTTAAGAAATAAATTATATCTAGTAATTTATTAAGGTGTTCGTATCACTAAAGTGCCTTTGTTGTCCCATTGGTAATTTCACTGTTTTTATAATCAACTCTTAAAGTGGTTTTGTCATTGTTCTAAAAGAACCATTTACCTGTTTTTACCTTCTGTATAGTTACCTTCGGCGATTTTTTTACCGGCTACATTATACATTTTCCATTCCCCGTCCAATTTTGCATCTATTACAAGTATGTGAACCACGGGGAATTGTAGTTAAAAAATGAAAAATATATTACTTTTACTTTTAAATTTTATGATAATGAATTCGTCAGGTTTTGAGAATATACTTGGAAAGTCTGTTTCTGATGCTCCTAGTAGTTTACAAATAGCTGAAAGTCGAAAAACGATAAGCTCAAGAGAAACACCTAGAGGTTCTAAGGGTGAGGGTAGTCGTACTGTTAAAAAAAGTATTCTAAAAACAAGAGATGGATCATTTGAGGAAAAACCATTATACATTTTATGGAATAGAAAAGATTTTCAGATTGAAATACTTATAAAACATGATCAAGGTTTGAGCAAAATATTCTTTAGACGCCCAACAAAAACTTTATAATTTTATTGGGTTAATTCTCTAAAGAAACTTTGTTTTTGAAAATATATGGCACCAATTGATTGGTGCCATAATAAATTACTATTACAAAGAATAATATAAATCTACTTACTTAATGCCAAAAGATTAGCTTTCGAAACCAACTCTTGTTCTGAGGTTTAGTTTTTTGCAATTCAACAGAATTACTTAATCCCTCCTCTAAATTTTGCGAGCCTTTATTCCTATAATACTTTTCTCTTTCGGAATCTTCAACTGCTCTGACCTCACGTATAGTTTCGTCAGACCATTTTAATGACCATTCAACCTCGTTGTCAGTAATCCAATAATGAGATTTACAATCAAAACTCCAGTTGCCAACCGATGGCTTTAAACTGATTGCCTCTCCATTATAAATCATTTTCCATCCTATAGGAGTTAAAGGCGTATTAACTTCACTTCCACAACTACAGGCACATTTATGAATCACAGTACCATAATCTAAAGAAATGTATAGAATGCCTTCTTCAATTATATCTGGTATAAAGTCAACGAACTTATGCTGAAATCTCATCACTTACTAATTGATTAACATTAATTGAATAAGTGCTGTGATGCTCATTTTCAAGATCATTTAAAATTCCATAACGCTTGTAAAACTTAATTACAGCAAACGTTGCATTTAAGCAGTTCAAAGGAGCAATTTGGATATTGGAAGCATACTCTTCATTTTCTTCATCTGCAAATGAAATACATCCATTCCAAACATGGTCTCTTTTATTTTTAGTACTCGTAGTAGTCCTAATCATTCCTATTAAGGAATCATTAACTCGTTCCACTCCAATTCCTGTATCAATAAATTCGACCCCTTCATCTTCCAGTTTTTTAAATATTAATTCTTTGATTTCACTTTTGTCAATACAAACAAATACAAAATCCAAATCTTTAAGCATACCTACATTAGATTCATTTATAAACAAACCATGAGTTATAATATGCTTGTGCATTTTAGAATAAATATTGTAAAGATAATCAACCTTTAAAACGGATTCATTGAGTTCTTCCAACGAAGGTGCACCAGGTGCTCTGAAAGCATTATGTTGTAAAAACTTATCACCATCATACAAGTGTATTTCGCCTACATAAGTTTTTGCTATAAAATCTAATATGTAAGAACCTGTACCTCCAAGGCCTATAATGCCAATTTTAAGCCCTGACAACTTCTGGTTAATAGCTTCAATTTCAGCTTTTGAAGAATTTGTATCACTATAATTTAATACTGACTCCTCATCCAACGACTCAATAACTTTATATGTTCGTGCAGTAATACTAGGGTCAATATTTCTGGCAGGTGCTGAAATAATTTCAGCATACTGAACCATTTTATCATAGTAATTCTGATAACCATTTGCAGGTTTGTTTGAAAATGAATGGTTTACAACAATCCTATCAGTTAAATTCGTAGTTCGACTCGAATGCTGTAACTGACGAATTATAGTTCCATCAATGTTACAAGGAAATTCACCTGTAAAATGAATTACATGTGTATTAGGCTTTGTAACTTGATTGTTAGCAATAGACACGTTGCTAACCAACGTGCCTTTTACTATTTCTTTATTAGCGTTCAAATGAGGAACACAATACATCAATAAGTAATTTCCAATTACTTCTACTTCGTAACCATTGTCACGAAGTTTTTTGACATCTGGACTATGATTTATTAGTTTGTGTGACATTGAAAATCATTTTATTTTTAATGTATATCACTTCACCTTTAACCATACTTCCTTCTGGCTTACTAGGTACACCTCGCTTGTAATTTATTGTATAAATCACATTAGGATTAGTGGAAACTTCTCCATAAGCAAGTTTTACAACATCATCGAAAGAGATTTTTTCATTGCTCCACGCCTTTTCTCTGGCATTTACAATAATACACTTAATATCTTCTCGTTCACAGCAAACAAAACATGATGCTTTGGTTATGGCCATCTTATGTTCTACATCATCCTTATAAGAAACCTCTACATTTCCTTTGCGAATCTCTTTTAGATAGAATCTGTCAGGGTTAATACCTGCCAAATCCATTATTTCTAAAGGAGTCATAAAGCATTCTTCAACTTCGTACTGCTTGTTATCAACTTTTATTTTCAGCTTTCTATAAGGTTTTGCCTTGAAGCCTTCAATACCTGCTGTTTTGAGGTCAACTATCTCATTTAGTTGAATCGGCTCAAAACCCTTCTCGTTGATTTTGTATAGCAACTCAAAATCCTCTACAGGGGTTAAATTAGCAATAGTTAATAGTTCACGTCCAGATATTTTTGATTCGCTGAACTCGAATCGTTTACCATTAATTTTAAAAAAATATTTCATCTTTTTTTAGTTTTTATTTAAACAATTGTTATCATTTTGACAACCTTAATATTCCCCACTTTTCTTAAAAACAACTTGCGTCAGTAGTTGCTCAGGCAATAATATTTTGTTAAAACAATTGCTTAAAACATAAAAAGATGTTACATTTGTATAACAAAACAACAAAAGGAATCCTTCAATTTAGGTGACAAGCCTTTTGAAGATTAGTTTACCAGACTAAAGAAATTCCTAAAAATTTTAATCCAATCTGTTGCTCCAACAACAAATTGGATTTTTTTATTTCATGTCAGCACATTTTTTTAATTACTCTACAAATATACTAAAAAATTCATTCAAATCATTTATTTAGATCTTAAAATAAAAATACATAATTGTATTTAACTCATATATTAGGTTAACAAATATGTTATCACAAATAATACAGTTAACTAACAAATTGATTTACAAATACATGAATATTTTTTATAAGCGAATAACAATAAAGTTATTAACAAGTCGTTGACAATAGGAAGTTAATAACTATATTTGTAAACTGTCAAAATTTAAACTCTTTATGCCGAATAAAATCATTCACCCAGGTAAATTGCTTGATGGTATGTTGAATGAAAGAAGTTTGAGCCAACGAGATTTAGCCTCTAGAATTGACGTTGCCCATTCTTTACTCAATAACATATTAAAAGGTAACAGAAATATTAATGTTCATATAGCCATTTCACTTGAATCTGCAGGGTTTAGGGATGCTAACTTTTGGCTAATTAAACAAATGAATTACAACTTACATCATGCACAAAATGATAAAGATGTAATTAAAAAGAAAAAGTCTATTAAAGAATGGAATGATATTGAGAATGCGGGAATTGTACCTTTGTCTTTTTTCAAAAAGCAAAACATCGGCATCAATACATCTGATGATATTGAGAAGATTTATGATATTTATGGTGTTAAAGATTATCTCGGTTTGAAAAAGAGAGTTGAGGAATTTAATCCTACTTACTTTAGAAAATCTTCTAAGTTTTCAGAAAACAAGAATAACGTGGTTGCTTGGTCTTTAATGGCAAAATATAAAGCAAACCTTCAAGAAGTACCAGTTTTTAAGCGTTCTAATGAAGCTATCCTTTTAAAAGAATTAAAAAAATGTTTCTATAAAAAACACGATGTCATAAATAGGACTAAACTAATACTCAATAAATACGGAATTAAGTTTGATACACTTGATAGGCCCTCGAAAACACCAGTAGATGGAAAGTCCTTCATGTCTGGAAAGAATCCTGCAATAGTCCTTACCTTGAAATATAAAAGACTGGACAACTTCGCTTATACATTGTTTCACGAGGTCGGACATGTGTTTGAACACTTAACTAATCCCAAACGTCCAGAATATAGCGATGAAGAGTTTTTTGTTAATAGTTCAAATACAGAAATTGTAGAATTTGAGGCTGATACCTATGCTAGTAATAATTTAATAGAGGAAAACATATGGAGTGATTTCATAACATTTAATCATGAGTTTACTGATGATATAATTTTAAAATTCTCAAAAAAGCATAAAATACACCCTGGTATTGTAAGAGGTCGTGTATGTTTTGAGCATAATGAGTATTATAGTAAAAGGAGTATAATAACAGCTATGAATAAACTTGAAATAAATTAAGATACAACCTTAATAATATTTTTAATAGAAAATATAAAAAGTCATAAGATTAATTTAAAGCATACAATTCGGTTACCCATTAAGTTGGCAAGTTGACAAATAGTTGGATACAAACAAGTTATTCTCCTTGGTTCGAGCCCAAGAGGGGGAGCAAAACAAACCTTAACTAGCAATAGTTGAGGTTTTTTGCTTTTCTATACGTTCCTAAATGCTGTTATATAGTATTTTAACGATAAGCCTACTATTTAACTAAAAGTCAACTTGTCAAGTTTTTTTGAGAAAAAAGGTTTCCATTAAGGTTCCCGTTTTAAAAAAACCGAATTGCAAGTCTGCCATCCAGTGCAATGCTTCTAAAGAATATTTCTTAAAATTAAATAAGGCACAAAACCTAAAGAAAATCACAGCTATATTTTTATAGTATTCAACTATCATAGATAATCCTTCTATATTTTTAAAATCACGATCAATATTAGGCTTGAAGATGCTGCTGAAATGACATTATACACCAGTGTTTTTCAGTTTCACAACATTTATTTTCTTAGGGTACTAAATAAAGTAATTTTGTATTATGAGAAGATTTTACAAAGGCATAGAACAAACACCTTCGGGCACATCTTTGTCCTTTTTAAGTGAATTTTTAGCGGGCAATCAAATTAGAAATAAGCTATTCTTGGTAGTTTTATTGATTTCTGCCTTTGGGTATTCGCAAACCACTATTTGGAATGAGAATTTCAACAGTTATGCAAATGGCACCGAAAATGGTATTGGCGTTGGTTTTGCTTCACAGAACTGGACTACCACAATCACAGGTAAGGTTTGGGTTCAGGGAAATAGACTCGAAGCTACCAATTTAGCAGCAGAGGGAATCTGGCAGACAAATACGATCAATATTTTTGGATTTGAATCAGTAAGTTTTAGTTTGGATGTTGCTACGCAGGCAGATGCCAGTCAGTTTGAACAAGGAACTGATTATTTTATCGGGGAATACCGGATAGATGGGGCTGCATGGGTTCAGTTTGAAAATGCATCAGGAGACTCTTCTCCTTCAGATCTATTACAATCCTCGTATACTGTGAATTTACCTACTACAGGTTCCGCTCTGGAGATACGAATTCGATTTTACAATACGGCAAATAATGAATCTTATTATATTGATAATGTAAAAGTAGAAGGAATCTTGCCCTATTGTGTGGGGAAAGTTGATTTTGAATTTTATGATTTGGTTCCTAGTGGTGCGACTGTTGATAATATTCCAACTTCAGGGGCTTTAGGTAATGGTGAATTTACAAGTTTTGATGTGGATGCACTTCAAAATCAAGTTGACCCAGGTGATACGGATAGTTTTTCTATCCGATACACAGGATACATAGAAATTGCAACAGCTGGATCTTATACGTTCTATACAAGCTCAGATGATGGTTCTAAGTTATATATTAATGGAGCTCAAATTGTTGCTAATGATGGTAATCATGGGACTCAGGAAAGATTAGGCACCCTCACCTTGGCTTCAGGATTGCATACGATTGAAGTTTTATTTTTTGAAAATAGCGGAGGTGAAAATTTAATTGTTCAATATGAAGGGCCTTCCATTGCCAAACAAAATATTCCTTTTTCAAGATTGTATTCAAATTGTTCTGGGGCCATAGATACCACAGATACCGATGCAGACGGGGTATATGATACTGTAGATGTTGATGATGATAATGATGGTATCTTGGATGTTAATGAATGCGGAGAAATTTCTGGAGGAGAAGTCCAGACCGCAAGCAGCATTCAATATTTCAGTAATGTTTCCAATGCCCAGGGAGTTCCAGGTACTACATATGCGCAAAATCCAACTACTTGGCCAGGCGGGAGCTCAGTACTGCTGTTGAGATTTCCAATAAATCTTCCGGTAGGGACAGATGTGGTTGTTTATTTAGGGGCAGATCCTGCCGTTAGTAATTCTGATATGCAGGTACAGCGATCCAACGGGTCAGGGGACAATAATGGTTATTTGGCCGGTGCGAATAATACGACACCTGGATCCATTAGGGAGGTTAGCTTTACAACTACGACCACTATGAGGTATATTCGAATAGAAGCCTATAATCAAGGAGCAAGAGTCTATGGGGCTAGTTATAATGGTGGTTCAACCTGCTATGGTGTTGATACAGATGGAGATGGTTTATACAACCACTTAGATTTAGATAGTGATGGCGATGGTATTCCTGATAATATTGAGGCTCAGTCTACTCTTGGATATACCCCTCCTTCGAATACTGATAGTGACAATGATGGTTTAGACAACGCCTACGAATCTGGGGGATTAACCCCGCCAGATACTGATAACGACGGTTTGCCTGATTTTATGGATACGGACAGTGATAATGATGGTGCCGCGGATAACGCAGAGACTTGGTTTGCTTTAACAGGGAGTGACAGTGATGGGGATGGTTTAGATGATGCTACAGATGATTCTAATGGGTATGCTGACCCAGGTGGGAATATAGATAACCCCCTAAATACATCGGGAGGGTCGTATATATTACCTGATTGGGATAATGACGTAAATACAGGTGGAGATGTAGATTATCGTGATGATACGGATGACTCCAATTCGAATAATGCTCCAGAAGTTACAGCGACAGGTGATCAGGTGTATTGCTCAGGCACTTCCATACCAATTTCGGAATCAATCAGTATTACGGATTCGGATGATACTTCTACAAATGCAGTTTACATTCAAATTTCAACGGGGTATGTGAATGGAGAAGATCTGTTAGTCCTAACAGGTACTCATCCCAACATTACAGTTTCATGGGATGCAATGGAGGGGAAATTATCTCTTATAGGTCCTGCTCTTTATACGGAATTTGAGACTGCAATTGCCGCAGTTGAGTATTCCAGTAGTGCAGTAAGCCCATCGGGAACCAGACAGTTTTCAATAACTGTAGGTTCTGCTAATTTCCTTCCTTCTTCGGGTCATTATTATGAGTATATTCCAAGTTTGGGAATTACATGGACCAATGCGAATACCGAAGCAAATGCTAGAACATATTTTGGATTACAAGGTTATTTGGCAACACTTACAGACCAAGAAGAAGCAGACTTTTCTGGTTCTCAAGCAGCAGGGACAGGATGGATAGGAGGTAGTGATGCAGCGAATGAAGGCGTGTGGCAATGGGTTACAGGTCCTGAAGCCGGAACTACATTCTGGAATGGTACCGGAGGAGGTAGCTCCCCAAACTATGCCTTTTGGAATACTGGTGAACCTAATAATTCAGGAAATGAAGATTACGCACACATTACACACCCCAATGTAAACCCAAACGGTTCATGGAATGATTTAACAAATACAGGAGCAGATACTGGTGATTATCAGCCACAGGGCTATGTTGTGGAGTATGGGGGTATGCCAGGAGACGCTGTACTCAATATCACTGCAGTGACAACAATTACTGTTGATGATGAAGTGCCTACAGCAAGTAACCCAGCGCCCATCACTGTATACTGTCTAGCTGATATTCCAGCTGCCGATGTAAGTGTGGTAGTTGATGAGGCAGACAATTGCGACCCAAGCCCGACAGTAACTTTTATAAACGATGTAAGTGATGGTGGATCCAATCCTGAAACCATTACGAGGACGTATCGAATTGTAGATACCAGTGGTAACCAAACAGAAGTACAGCAAGCAATTTCTGTATTTCCATTAGGTATTACAGCGCAGCCAACAAACCAAACCACTCAGGTTGGAAACAATGCCCAATTTTCTGTAACCGGAAATAATGTAGATTCGTATGAATGGCAGGTAAGTGCCAATGGAGGTGGTAGCTTTAATACTATTATAAATGGACCGGAATATTCTGGAGTAGATACTACAACCCTTACAGTAATCAATCCCAGTTTGGATAAAAACGGTTACATATATCGTGTTCTTTTATCTAATTCAACTTCTTCCTGTGACGCAGTAACTTCCAATCAAGCCCTGTTGGATACGTTTATTGGTACGGTTATAACAAACCGTAAAATTACTTTTAGGGTTAAAAAAGACACACCTTAATGAGTAGGTCATAGCATTATAGCAAGGATCAGTAGCGAAAGAGGTAGTGACCAAATAATCAGGTTTGTTTTTACAAAGTATAGTTGAGTCGCTAAGATTAGTAGTTGGCGGTTTGGCTGTTAGAAATACATTTTGCTAACAGGGATATTCGTAAGAATATTAATATACTCGTGAAGTTTTTCGGTTTCTTGGAGCTCCATTTATAATGAGTTAAGACTTATCTACTAATACTAAATTGAAAGGCTATAGTATATCCCTATTAATGAAGTTAGAATAAAACAAATAGTATTAAAATTAATGGGTAATGAATCAAAAAAAAGATCTATTCGCTATATAATTATTAAAGCAGAGATCAACAAAATGGGGCTTAAATGAGGAGTTGTCAAAAATTATTTTGTGTAAGTAAAAGGACTTGTGGGAAAGTGGAAATTCCGGTTGATGCCATAACGTTGCCCATTTCACTAAAGTTGAATATACATGCACCCAACATTACATCTAAGAGGTTGTCTTTATTAAAATCCCCAACCTCCATAGTTAGCCATTTACCGTGAACAGCTTCAGGAAGATAAGAGGGGAGAAAATTCAAATTTCCTTTGTTGGAAAGATAAGTCACACTTTCTTTGGTTTTCTTTAAATCGGAATATCCGTTATAAAATGATGCGGCTACAATATCCAAGTCCCCATCATTGTCAAAATCCCTTGCCATAGCCTTGCTACAATCGTACATAGGATAAAAATAAGCCTGTTTAAAATTGTTTTTGCCATCATTCAAATAAATCCGTATTCCATGATATGGCTT
>TARA_R110002049_G_scaffold20913_2_pt1 | contig 10582 bp, 6 predicted proteins | sample TARA_R110002049 | Tara Oceans TARA_R110002049 (sample SAMEA4396941) | marine metagenome | biome: Polar Biome; feature: [SRF] surface water layer (ENVO:00010504); material: water (ENVO:00002006), including particulate matter (ENVO:01000060) such as... | depth 5 m
AAGATCCTGTAGCAATGATAGGTCTTATGGTTAAGGGTTTTCAAGCATTATTAAAATTAGGTCAAAAATTCGCTCAAAAAACAGCTGATATAGGAAAAGCATTTTTAGGAATGAACTCAAGTGCTAAAGATGTTAAAAATAGTTTAGCGGATATGGCTGATAGTAATTTATATCTTAATTTTACAGAAGCAAAAACAGCATTAGTAGGTTTAAATAAAGTAGCAGGTACATCTGTAATGATGTCTGAAAAACAAATTAAAAATTATCAAAAATATTCTCATTTTTTAGGTTTAAGTGAAGAAGCTACACAAGGGTTATTTAAAGTAGCAACATTATCTGGAAAAGAATTTGGTACTACTGGTGAGGAAATAGGTGCTATAGTAAAAGGATTAAATTTTTCAACTAAATCTGCTATTAGTATGAATGATGTAATGGAAGAAGTTGCATCTGCATCAGCAACTTCAATAGCTAACATTGGCTCAAATCCTGAAGCATTAGCAAAAGCAGCATTCCAAGCTAAAAGGTTAGGGATGACATTAGATCAAGTAGCAGCTGCTGGAGAAACAAATTTAGATTTTCAATCTTCTATTGAAAAAGAGATGGCTGCTGAATTATTATTAGGTAAAAATCTTAATTTAGAAGCACTTAGATCTGCTTCTTTAAGAGGAGATGAAGTTACAGTAGCTAAAGAAATGGAAAGAATTCTTGCTGCAAATTATGATTCTACTAAAGGAAATAAAATTCAACAAAAAGCATTAGCTGATAGTTTAGGTATAAGTGTTGATGAAATGCACAAAATGAATCAAACTCGTTTACTTCAAAATAAACTTGGTGAAATGGATGCTCGTACAAGAGAAGCTGCTGAAAAAAAGGTAAATCAGTTAATGAAAGAGGGAAATACTAGAAAACAAGCAATAGCATTACTTAGTAAAGAAGAGTTAGCAAATACAGTTAAAGAAGGAAAAACAGCAGAAGCATCTCAAAGAATGCTAGAACAAGCAAAAGGAGTATTAGCAAATTCATTAGCACCCTTAGCTGCTAAAGTAGCAAAAGCTATTGCAAAATTTGCTAATAGTAAAACTTTTCAAAAGGGATTAGAAGCAGCAGGAACATTAATAGGTAAAGTAGGAGACACACTTATGTTAGCTATTCCTATGATTCAAAAATTATTTGGTTTAATTAAAGATAATCCAATCACAGCTTTAGCGGGTGGTGCTATTTTAGGTGTTGGGGCATCTATGTTAAAAATGGGATCAGCTATGAATCCTATGTATGTAAGAATGGGTAAAGGAGGATTTGGAGGAGCTTTTAGTAAAATAAAATCTTTATTTACATCAAAGGGAAGTAAAGCATTAACTAAAGCATCCGGAAAATTTTCAACAAAACAAATAGCAGCAGGATTTGGAGGTAAGGCAGCAAAAGATCAATTAGCAAAGCAAGGAGGTAAAATGGCAGGTAAAACAGGGTTAAAAGTAGGTGCAAAATTAGGAGTAAAAGCTGTTGGTAAATCACTACTTAAAAAAATACCAGTTATTGGTTTACTAGCTGGTGTAGGATTTGGTATACAAAGAGCAATGAAGGGTGATTTTGCAGGAGCTGCATTAGAATTGGCATCAGGAGCAGCTAGTACTATTCCTGGGTTAGGAACAGCTGCATCAGTAGCAATAGATGCAGGCTTAGCAGCTAAAGATTATAAAGCAGCAACTGGAGGAGGTAGTACAGCAGCAGATTTTATTTCAAGACCCGGACAACCTATACAAAAATTTAGAAAAGATGATATTATAGTTGGTGGAACTAGTTTAGGTAGTGGTGGTGGGGGTAATAATGGAGAAGTTGTTGCCTTACTAAAAGAATTAATATCAGAAGTTAGAAAAGGAGGTGATGTGTTTATGGATGGAAATAAAGTTGGTAAATCCTTAGCACTTGTAACTTCTAGAATGGGATAATATTTATAATAAATTAATAATTAATAAAAATACACAAAATGGCAGATAATAAATCAGTATTAAATTTACTACGAGATGATGGTTCTCCTTTATCTTTAGATAATGGAGCAACTCCACCAATACCTCAATTTGATCAATCAACTATGCACAATGAATATTCATTAAATGATAATCCAAACAGTGGTGCAGTTTCTCCAAGAAATGGAGCATTACCTTCTCCAACATCATTGGCAGTAGGAGATGGATTAACTAGATATATGGAAAACTTACCATCAGGAGCATAAACAAATAAAATATGCCTATATCTCCAACACCTGAAACTCCAGGTCGTTTAATTAATTTAAAAACAAACTTAAAGAGTTTAAGATTTGGTGGGGATAGGCCTGCTGGTGCTTCGAGTAATCAACCTTATATAGTAAAAGATATTCCTGGTGGAATAGGATATGGAAGAGAAGGAATGCCTCTTAGATCAGGTCCTGATTTTATATTAAGAGATGGTTTTTTAGCACCTGTTAAAGCAATTACAGATATAAGTAGATTAGCTCAAATGTTTATTGATTTAAAATCACCAAGAGGTTTATTCTTTACATTAAAGCAAAATTTACTATCAAAGGCAAGTGTTAAAACACAAGCATCTTTTGGTCTTGGTTATTTTGGGGGAGCTATGAATCAAGGTGCTTATTTACCTATTGGTACATTACTTGATGCTGGTTTAGGATGGGCAGGTATACATTTAAATAAAAATGGTATAAATCCTGTAGGATCACTTGGTGGACCTTCAGGTGCAAATAGAAATGCTAAAGGAGGAGCAGGAGCTCTAAATCCTTATTCTGTAGTTGTAAATAATAGTCAAGAAGGATATGAAAATAGACTAGTTAATTTAGAAAGTTTTATATCAACAGGAACAGCAAATGATGATGATGCACTTAATGAGGCTTTTTCAGCTATAACAGGTCCTGCAGCTAAGTTTAATTATAATCCTAAGGCAACATCAGAAAATCCCGATACTCCAATATTATATTCATATGCAGGAGGACCTGGTTCTATATTAGGTATTGGTAAAACTAATATTTTTAAACATAGACCAACATATAATGCAATAAGAAATTATCAAAATTTAGCCTCATCTTCTCCAAGATATAGTGGAGTTTCTAGTGGTGGTGTTTCTACTTTATTACATGGAAAGAGTTTTAGAACTTATGTAAATACTGAATTAGGTACATCTAACTTCTTATATCCTAGTAGTTTTATAAATTTTGTAATCAAACAGGATAATAATCCTCAACTTACAAATTCTAATCCTATATCTAAAATTATTGGAAAAGCTCCAAATTATAAAACTAAAAACAAAGCAATAAGAGTAGCATTAGGAGATCCAGGACAACATTTTACTTATAATCTTACAGATCGTAATACTCCAGAACGAAATGTATTTAATTATGGTGTACCTGCTTTTGATATGAATGCTTTAGATAAAATAACAGCATTAAAATTATATGAATCTGAGGGTCCTAATCATTCTTTACCTATTGATGATTTTGTAAAATTTAGAATTGCAGTAATTAGCAATGGAGCAGATAAGGGCAAAAACGCTACATATATGCATTTTAGAGCATATATAAATGGTTTCACAGACAATTATGCAGCAACCTGGAATGATGTTCAATATGTAGGTAGAGGTAATGTATTTAAAAATTATAGTGGATTTACTAGAGATATATCTATGGGTTTTACTATAATGGCTACTTCTAAAGCAGAATTAATTCCTATGTTTGCTAAATTAAATCATTTAGCTTCATCTTTAGCACCTGATTATGGTTTAAATGGATTTATGAGAGGAAATATGATTAGAATGACTGTTGGTGGTTATTTGTATGAAGTACCAGGTGTAATAACATCTTTAACTTATACAATACCTGATGATACTACTTGGGAAATAGCAATAGATAATGAAGGTAATCCAGATCCTTCAGTTAAAGAACTACCTCATAGAATAGAAGTCAGCTTAGCGTTTACTCCAGTAGAAGATTTTTTACCTTCACGACAAAGATTATTATATAATGAGGAAGGAGAATTACAAGCAGTAGGAAATGAAACATTTATAAGTTTAAATAATGGAAGAAACAATAATTATTCCGGAGATAATGGGTTAGCAAAATATGTACAACCTGTTAGCATAGGTAACGAAGAAGAAGGAGATGAATAGATATAGTGAAACACAAAGATTAACAGAAAATAAGGGCACTCTTAGAAGAGGAAGAGTTGAATATACTAATGTAGCACAATATCCCTTAATTCCTTTAAGTGGGAATGATATATATGCTATAACAGAATTTGGGGATAGATTAGATAATTTAGCATACCAATTTTATGGTGATGTATCTTTGTGGTGGATTATTTCTACTGCAAATCCAAATAAAATACCATTTGATTCTTTATTTATTCCTATAGGAACCCAAATAAGAATTCCCCAAAATACAACATCTATAGTAGATAATTATAATACATTAAATAGAAACTAATATTATGGGTAATATAATAGGAGATCCATTTGAAGGATTTGTAAAATCCCAAATAGAAACTAGACAACGAGCATTAGGTCAAGTATCAAAAATATCAGCTGATAATTTAAAGTATTATACAACTAAAACTCCTTGGTTAAGATTAGCAAGCTCTGTAGATTTATCAGGATCACTTGATAAGGATAGCGTTTTAGATAGATTAACTGCAGTAGGTGTTGATGGAGAACTTATTAAAGGTAATAAATTATCAAAAGCCTTTATTCTTCAAGGAGGAGCTATATCTTTAAAGGATGAAAGGGAAGCAACCCAAGAAGATGTAGATGCAAAAATTACTGATAGTGTAGGAGATACAATTATTACAGCAGGAAATGCACGACAAAATGCTGGATTGAATTATGGTAATGGTTTATTTAATGGAGCTTATGGTTGGGGTGGTACAGGTAATAGAGGATATGTACCTATGCCAGGGATAACATCAGCACAAACTACTTATTATAATAATGGAGCTTTAAGTAAAGCTACAGTTAAAATAAAATGTTTTAGTAAAGAACAATTTCAACTATTAGATGTTTTATATTTAAGACCTGGATATACTCTTTTATTAGAATTTGGTTGGTCTGTATATTTAAATTCAAATGCAGACTCTAATAGAGATGGGGTAATAGATGACTTAGATTTAGGAATAGGTACTATACAAAGTATGGATGGATTCAAATCAGCCCCATTAAATTTTTTACTAAATCCAGGAGAATATAAAGGTAATAAAGATCAATATAAGATGCTTAAATTAATTGCTGATGAAAGAGCAAAATATAGTGGTAATTATGAAGCTGTTTATGGTAAAATTACTAATTTTAAATGGTCTTTTACAACTGATGGTTCTTATGAAGTTGAAGTTAAACTAATAGGAATGGGTTCTATAGCAGAATCTTTAAAATTAAATGTTACCCAACCTTCAAAAGATAAAATTGGTAATGTAAATGAAAATGGTACAACACCCATTAAGTCTAATAAAAAAACATATAAAGCATGGTTAGATGATGCAATTGGCCCATCAGCAGCAATGAGAGTAACAGAAGGAATTGAAAATGTAACTTCTGATGAAGCCTCAGGTGATAGTCCTTTAGAAAAACAATTAAACTCATGGCCAGGATCTGCAAGAACTGAAATGAATCAAAAAACTGGGGGCCAATTAGCTCTAGATGAAAAATTAGCAGATATAAATGTTTGGGCAAAGGCTGAATTTAAAAAATATCAGGATGAAGAAGAAGCTGTTGCTGTTAGTAATATAAATAATAATCCATTATTAGCTAATAGAGATGATACAAAATTAAACAAAATATTTTATGATGTGCAACAATCTGCTATTGCGGTCATGGATAGAGTAGGAGCAGGAACAGATCCAGATGGAAATCCTGCTACTTGTTCATTTTTCTACACTAATGGAGTTAGTAATGGTGGATTTTTAATAAATAATACCTTAACCGGAGATACAATGGTAGGGGGAGGACAAAAAGAAGGAAAAAGTGTATATTTAAAATTTGCTATAGTATTGAAAATAATTCAAGAAAATTGTAATTTATTTTCAAATGCAAATGAAGATAAGGTTCCATTAATAAAATTTGATTTTGCACAAGAAAAAAATTCCATGAAATTTGATACAAATTATATGTCTATTCTCCCTCCAGGTTTTAGTTCAAATCCCGGTAAATGTTTAGTAGAATATTCAAAACCTGATGGGTTATTAGATGATGGAAACAATACTGATATGGTAGGAGGAGTACTAAATTTAACATTATTAAAAGATCAACATTTCCTTGTAAAGAATAATAAATATATAGGAAGATTAGGTAATGTTTTATTAAATATGAGATTTTTAGCTGAAGCTTTAGCAAATGCCTCTAAAGATGAAGATGGATCTATTTCTGTTCTATCCTATATTAAAACTATATTGGAAGGAATTAATTCATCTATGGGAAGTAGAAATAATTTTAGGTGTACTTATGATGAAGTTAGTGGTTTATTTAAAATATATGATGAAACACCTCAACCAGGACTTACAACATCTAATATTGATAACTTTGCTAAATTAAATGTATTTGGAGTAAAAAAAGATCAAGGATCTTTTGTAACTAATATTTCATTAGATGCTGAAATTCCTAGTAATTTTGCTACAATGATAACTATTGGAGCTCAAAGTAATGGTAATAATCTTCAAGGTAATTCTTTATCTTTTTCAAATTATAATAAAGGTTTAATAGATAGGATTATTCCAAATAAAGTAGATTTTACAGATAGTTCTAAAAATGAGGAAGAAATATCACCACTTCAAAAGTGTTTAAATATGTACTCAGAAAAAATATATTATTCTTCTAATGCAGAAAAAATCTCTCCTTTTGGAGCAATGTATTTATTACAAGGAAAATTAGATGGTGCAAATGCTTCAACATACAATTTTACTCCATCAATTTGTAGTGATCTTACAGAAAACTATAGTTCTTATATTCAAATGGCATCTGGTGTATTAACTGCAGCTTCAAAAATTCCTAATCCATTTTTCCTCCCTTTTAATTTAAATTTAGAATTAGAAGGTCTATCTGGGATGAGATTATTTCAAAAGTTTAGAATAACAGATGATATCTTACCTCCATCTTATGAAAAAGATAGTATAGATATAATAGTTAAAGGAATTAATCATGATATAGATGTTCAATCATGGAAGACCACTATAGATACTATATCAGTACCTAGATTTAAAGAACCATTACCACCTATTGAACCTAAAACAAATGAGGTAGTGTCTCCAAAACAACAACAACTTAAAAAAATTACAGAAAAAGACGAAGTAGTATCTGATGATCCTTTAGTTGTAAGAATGAGAATAACTCGATTAGTTGATGATGGGATAGCAACTTTAGGAATAATGGAAGTATTAGATGAAAATGGAAACTTATTATATGCTTTACCAACATCTGAAAGGCCTTTTAATAATAATAAAATTGCAGTAAATGCTAGTAATAATCCTTCATCAAATGATGCTAGTTGTATTAAAACAGGTACATATCTTATTAGAAATAGAAATTCTAAAAAACATGGAGATCATTTTGCTGTATCATCAGATTTTGCAAAATGGGATAGTACCTCATACAGATACTCAGCTGATGGAACAAATAAAATGGATAGAGGTTATATATTAATACATCCAGGACCATCAGCAGGTTCACTTTCTTCAGCTTGGTCTGTGGGTTGTATTCTTCCAGGTTTTACATTTAATACTACAACCCTTAATTCAAGTGGTAATCCAGAGGGTACAGGAACAAATTATTGGGGTGGAAGAAATGGAGCTTCATGGAAAGAATCAAGAGCAGCAGTAGATAAATTAAATGGTACTTTATATAATGCAGGGAGACCAACAGCAGGAGGATTTGAACTTGAAATTAAAAATTTAGATGGAGGTTTACAATTATTTTTTAATTCTACCCCTGTAAAATCCTTTTTAAAACAAATCGAAGATGCAACAGGTGCTGGATGGGAAGCATTTGGTAGATTAGGAAATCAGGCTAACCCAGCATTTGCACCTCAATTATAATATTATGGTATATATTCCTAAATCACAAATAAAATCAAACCAATTTACTAAAAGATTTAGTTGGGTATATGTTAAAAATAAACAACCCTATACTGGTTTTTATTATACTTTATCTAATGGCTCAGCTTTTACTGGTAGAAGCCCAAATGATCCCCCAAACGATGAAATAATACAGCTTTCAGAAAATGAAATATCATCCCCTCTAGCTAGAGAAGAGGGAGTATATAATTTACAATCTGAATATGTAGGTGCTTATGAAAGTACTACTTTTGAAGAACAAAGACAAGATGCTTTAGATGTTTCGATTTATGGGATATTAGTTAATCAAGATCCAACTTTAGTAAGGTCATACCCTTTATATTCTAAACCAATGCCAACTCCTGAGGATTATGAAAAAGGGGAATTTTTAAGATACTTTTGTTTTAAAATTAATCAACCTAATTCATGTTTAGAGATTAATCAAAAAACTTATGACGATTTACAAGCTCAAAATCCTGTTTGGATGTGGGAAGATTTTATATCTTTTACCCTTAATTGGCAAATAAATGGAGATATAGATAAAGTATTTAATAGTAATAAAGGATCAATATTTGTTAAAGAACAAGAATTAAATAAAACAGGATTAGAAAGTTATTTAAATAAAAATTATCTACAGTTATATCATTATCCTGAAGCAAATAATCTTACAACAACAGGTAATGAATTAATTTATCCTAATGGAGTAGATTATGTAGGTCCTTATCATATTAATATGATACAAGGACCAATGGTAGGATCTACACATACTCAAACTGGCCATTTAAAACTATATTATAAAAGATTTTATGTAGGACAAATAGTTGATTCTTTAAATCAAACAGAAGTAGTAGAAACAGGTGAAACTCAAAATGTAGGATATGTATCCTCAACATATCTTTCAATTGGAGGTGGATATTAATTAAAATCTTTGTATATTAAAACCAAAAAGTTATGTTTTGGTTAGTTGAAAGTAAAGCACAATTTGAACACTTTTCAAATGCTAATTGGGGAGATGTTTTTATTGAAATAATTCCTAATAGTTATTTAATACATCCATCAAAAAATGGTATTTGTGCTTTATATATTAGACCGTCTATATCAACTAAAGGATTTATTGTCCCACTCCACCATAGCGAAACAGTAAATGTTAATATAACGGATGTAAACGTAATGTTACATAAATTTAATAACATATATGTAAGAGATAAAAAAGAATTTTTACATTATTTACCTTTAAAAGGTCTTCTCGACATTAACCAATATACTCCTCCGTATATACCAGAACTACTACAAACCCACCACATATTTAATAAAAGATATCCAAATAAAATAGATGTAAATAAAATTGTACCTATAGTTAAACATTATGAATATTGTGAAGAAATATATAATAACCTTAAAGATAAAATAAATGAACCAATCAATGAATTCTACAATAATAAATCCTCAATGGTTTTCAACGCCATCGAACGAAGTGGTATACGAATTAATAGAGAAAAATTTGAATCGCACTTTCATCCTATCGATGGAGAATATGTCTACACTCAATACAACTTCAAAACCCTTACAGGGAGACCAAGCAATAAATTCAAAGGTGTAAATTATGCGGCACTTAATAAAGAAAATAATAGTAGAGAAAGTTTTATTCCCCGCAATGATAATTTTGTTGAGTTTGATATTGGTGCTTACCACCCTACTTTGTTGGCTAAGTTGGTGGATTATGATTTTGGTAGTGAGGATATTCATACTGCCTTTGCGAAAATGTATGGCGTTGAGTATAAAAAAGCAAAAGAATTAACATTTAAACAACTATATGGAGGAGTTTTCGATCAATATAAAGACTTAGAGTTTTTTAAAAAAGTTCAAGTATATACTGATAGTTTATGGAAAGAGTTTAATGAAAAAGGCTGGATTGAGTGCCCCATTTCAAAACATCGATTTGTAAAAGAAAAATTAAGCGAAATGAAACCCCAAAAACTTTTAAATTATTTACTACAAAACTTGGAGACCGCAATGAATGTTCATATATTGTGGGAAATAATTAAGTTATTACAAAATAAAAAAACAAAATTAGTTTTATATACTTATGATTCGTTTCTATTTGATGTTAGTAAAGAAGAGGAGAAGGTTTTGAGTGAAATTAAAGATTTGTTTATTAAACATAAACTACAAATAAAAACATGCTATGGAAACAACTACAATTTTAAATAAATTACCTAATATGTATACTATGGACGACTTTTCGGACATTACTAATCAAAATTTAGGAGATTTGAATAACAAATTATTTTGTACTTTTACTACCTTAGAAAATTTAGAAAGTCTTCTAAGTGGTATTACAGATAGATATAATATCATGTATAATAAGATATTTGTCTTATACATCACATCTAATGATGAGTATGTATGTACATATAATATTGATCAAGCTAATATATCAGATTTACCTGAAAATACTATCTTAGTACATAGAAAAAAAGAAACAAATACACTTTATACTATTAATG
>TARA_R110002049_G_scaffold216458_2_pt1 | contig 10575 bp, 6 predicted proteins | sample TARA_R110002049 | Tara Oceans TARA_R110002049 (sample SAMEA4396941) | marine metagenome | biome: Polar Biome; feature: [SRF] surface water layer (ENVO:00010504); material: water (ENVO:00002006), including particulate matter (ENVO:01000060) such as... | depth 5 m
CAGCAATAAAATAGGTGTCATAACCATTGGATTCCAATTAATCAAGAAAACCACAATGCCAGAAGCTATGAAAGCCCCAATAGCAGTACCAAACCATCCTCCAATAACGTTTAAGACCCCGGCAACGCGATACACAGCGCTTTCTCTTCCCCAAGCACGATCTGCTAGCGAGGTTCCCATGGCTACCATAAAGGTTACGTAAGTAGTAGATAAAGGCAATTTCATAGACGTAGCAATGGCTATTAATACACCAGCGACCATCAGGTTAACCGAAGCTCGAATCATGTCAAAAGCCGGTGCATCAATACTTTGGTCTTTTGTCAATAAAGATTCTGGCTTATAAAAGCTCTTACTTATACTTTCTTGAATAGATTTTGGTATAATTACGCTAAAGTAACTGGAAAGTTGAGTTGTTACTTTTACAACACTTCTAGAGAGTCTGTTTGGCTCAAATTTTTCATGGGTTTCGCCTTGTCGAGATAAACTGATTTCGGTTTCTGAAACTGATTTAGCTTTTTTTGAAAACCATAAAGTTAACACCATGATACCTCCAGCAATGAACAGTAATAATGGTTCTGCGGGTACTTTTTCTTCTAATACTGCCATAGACATTGTAGGGTCCATACCTCCGGCAACCCACGCTTCATATGAATGATATGCTGCCATTGGTACACCAATGAAGTTAACAAGATCATTTCCAGAGAAGGCTAAAGCCAATCCAAAAGTTCCAACCGCTATTACAAAAAGCAGCACCGTTTTTTTTGTGATTTTCTCGAATAAATAAGAAAACAAAGTCCAAAAAACAAAACTTCCAAGTATGATAAAGGTTTCGTTACCTTCCAGTAAACCTTTAAGCTCACTGTAATAAGGCGTTCCTTTTAATCCTTTTAAGAAAATAAAATAAGTGATAGCAGTTAAGGCCACACCTCCAAAAAAAACTCCAAAATTCTTAATTCGTTTTTCATAGTTAAATGTAAAAAGCATGCGAGATACCCATTGTACCAAAGCCCCAACTGAGAATGCTATTAAAACAGATAACAGTATGCCACTGATAATGGTTAGTGCTGTTTCTGTATTTATATAGTTCCCTAATTCTGAAAAAGTTTCAGTATCAGATGCGCTAATTTTAATTATCGACATAACAACAGCTGCACCTAATAAGTTGAATACTATGGAAACTGTAGTAGATGTTGGAAGCCCAAGCGTATTGAAAAAGTCCAATAATAATATATCTGTAATCATTACAGCCATAAAAATGAGCATGATCTCACCAAATTCAAACTCAGCAGGAATAAAAATCCCCTTTCTGGCTACCTCCATCATACCGCTTGAGAACACAGCCCCTATGAATATTCCTATACTTGCAACAATCATAATAGTTCTTAAAGAAATTACTTTAGAACCAATGGCAGAATTTAAAAAATTAATAGCATCGTTACTAACACCAACTACAATATCTACAACTGCTAGAATCGTAATGGCAATCAACATAAATAAATAAATATTATCCATAATTTAATTAAAATAAGTTTGCAAATATCATTACACTTTTTGTGTACTATGTTATGTCAATGTTATATTTTCAGAAGTGAATATCAACTTGTAAGCGGTACATTAATTCGTTATTTCCACCTTTAACTTCCAACTGGCTAATATCTGTTTGTACTTTTAGGCTATGCCCAACAATATATTTTGAAAGTCCTAATGTGTATTGGGTTTCAGGATTTCTGCCAGTAATCATTCGGTCTAAATTTATATCCGTATATCGTGCTGAAATTTCCCAATTAGTATTTAGTAAATAACCCGTTTGAAGATTTAAACCGTTTCCAACTTGAACTTCGGCACCGGTAAGTGTGCCATCAGAATTTTTAGCAAAAGGGTCATCAGCGGTTCGGTCAGCATATTCAGCCATTAACGAAAAACCTTTATATTTAAACATGGCATCAATAAAAAGGGTGTTAATATTGGTTTCAAAAAAACCTGTACCGTTATCAATAATCATATAAGAACCCTGATTACTACGTGTTTTTACTGCATTGTTATTATAATCGTAATTAAAGGCCAAAGATAATTTAGGTGTTTTCTCCCGTGCTAAATCCGATCCTTTGTAATCTCCTTTACCTTTAAAATTTCCGAAAGGGAATAATTCAATTCTACCTGTATATTGATACCCTCCTAGGTTACCAGTTGTAATGTTTCTGCCTTCACCTTGGGCCAAAGAAAATATTTCTTTTATTATAAACTTATCAGATAGTTTGGTTGTATGTCTTAGCTGAAAACCAAAATCACGGTCGATGTTAAAACGACTGTTTAATAACGAACGGTCTACTTGTTGAAGGTTAGCAGAAGAAATAACACGTTCTCTATTTCCTGGGAGTTTTGTTTGTCCGAACCAAATAACAAAGTTTTCATAAAAATTCCACATTAAAACAGCATCCAGAATATACCTAGGGGCATTACTTGTAAAAGGAGATGCCCCTGATTGGTCTCTGTTTGATAACCCTAACTCTATTTTGTATTTTAATTTTGGGCTATAGGCAAAACCATCAAATTTTAATCTGGCTCGTCTAGTTAGAAAACTAGTTTCATTACTTTCACCTTCTTCCCATGTTGATGTGCCCAGTAATTGCGCCCTTAAACCAACTCTCATGGTCCATGAGCTATCTTGACCTACAATATTAAAAAGACCTTTCCCGAATTTTCCTGATTTAATCTCTTGCGCATGAAGTGTGGTAATAGCAAGTAAAAACATCCCTAGAAGGGCAGTTTTTGTATTCATTAGTATTAGTTTTTGTCGCTGCAAAGAACCAACCCTAATGTTAACTTAATGTTTCTTAATTGTTAACTTTAAAACAAAAAAAGACTGCCTTGGCCAAAGGCAGTCAAATTAGAAATCATAATAATGTAGTCGACAAAAACTAATAGATTATATGAAAAACTAATTATTTAGTCTTAAGACCTTGCAAATATCAGGGTTCAAGTTAACCTTAATGTAACCTCAATATTAATTAATTATTAATATTCCAATGTTAAATCTTTGTTTTTAATAAATTGAAAATCATATAGATAACAGTTTAATGTTAATTCAATGTTATGTAAATGTTGCTTAAACATTAAGTAATTCGTATATTTGGTATATCATATTAAAACCCCCTGAAAAATGAAAAAACATATCTTCATATTAGCACTTTTCTTTATAGGAACATCTGTTTTCGCGCAAGAGACTGCTCAAAAGGTCAAGCACGTACAAAAGAAAGATTTAGTTGAGGCTACTTATTATTATGCAGACGGAAGTGTGCAGCAAGTAGGTACTTTTAATAAAGAAGGAAAACTACATGGTACTTGGACCAGTTACGACATTAAAGGGAATAAGTTAGCTGTTGGGACTTATGAGAAAGGCAAGAAAGTTGGCAAATGGACATTTTGGGTTAATGGAACAGCTAATGAAGTGAGCTATGTTGACTCTAAAATCACTAATATTGCTGAAACAAGTGATGCCAAAAATGGTATTTAGTTTATAAAAAATAGGATTAAATAAAAAGAGGCTGTCTGAAAAGTAATTAGTCCTTGTCAAACTGAGCGCAGTCGAAGTTTTGGTGTTCTGAAAACCAAAGCATTTCGACTGCGCTCAATGTGACATTTAAACTAAAAATCAACTTTTCAGACAGCCTCTTTTTATTATCTGAAATCAGAATTTATAACTGTAGCCTATTGAGAACTCAGTTCCTGGTTGCCTCAAAGAGAACACACGGTCTTGTGCTCTAAAAGATTGGTAAACACTTTCTCTTTCTGCTCCTAGAATGTTTGACACCTTAATATCTATTGAAGATTTTTTATCTTCTCCAAAAGCTTTATTTAAAGTAAAATTTAAACTTTCAAAAGGTAAAGTAAACACATCTGGCACACCACCTAAACCAACAACTTCAAGTGTTTCACCTTGCATGTTGAAAAATAAACCAGTTTGTAAACCCACGTCATCATTAGTGTAGTTTAAACTGGCGTTTATTAGGAAAGGCGATTGGCCTTGTAAATCCCTTTTTCTTTCTATAGTTTGACCTGTTCTTGCACTTCCAACTCTTGAATTAAACTCACCATCAGACATTGTTAATTGAGATTCAGTAACAGAAGCATTAAGAGTAACCTTTAAGTTTCTTAAGCCCTCAGAAAGAAAACCTAGATTTTGTCTAAACTCAATTTCGCCACCATATACATCTGCACTACCTAAGTTAGCAACCGTTAATTGAGTTGGAGCAGAAGCAAAGAATGATTTTTCTATGGGATCTTCAAATTTCTTGTAAAAGCCACTAATGGCAAACATTTGTCCTGCATCTCCAAAACGCTCAAATCTTAAATCAAAATTATCAACGTAGGTAGCCTTCAAATTTATATTACCGATAAATAGCCTATCTGTAATAGGATCAAAAATTTGAACAAAAGACGCTTCTTTAAAAGAAGGACGAGCTGTAGTTTTGTAATAAGAGGTTCTAATATTAGAATTTTCGGCTACAGCGTAAATAAGATTTGCCGATGGAAATAAATCATATTCATCAAGCACTTTTAGTCTAAGAAAATCTGTACCAGTTGTATTATTTCTTCCTGTGTAGTACGATGTGAAAACTTCAGCTCTTAAACCTAAGATGGCTTTTATTTTTTCGCTGACGTTAAACTCGTTCGAAACGTAAGTTGCAGCAATATTTTGTTCACCTTCATAAGCATCACCCGGATTAAATACATCACCGGAAATAAGAAATGTGCCATCAACACTATTATCTCTACTCCAAATATTTTCTGGAGCCAATATGTTATCTGGATTGCCATCTACTACTTCAGCACCATTATTATTAAAAGTATAATCATCAATACTAAAATCCCTGAATTTATAAGTATAGCCTCCACCAAATTTAACTTTTGCTGGTCTGCCACCTAATTCGTATTTTTTATTAAAATCAAATTTTGATGCCCAGTTTTCTTCTTGTAACCAGCGCCAGATACGAATTGGGAAAGTAGACGCCGATGGTGATATAAAAAACTCACCATCATCACTTTCCTGTAAAGGCGTAACCCTGTGGTCTTTATCATAAACTTTTGCGAAAGTTGGAGCTAATTTCCAATCAAAACCCCAATCGTTTTCTGCACCGAAAGAATGATTTCCATTTATAAGGATATTTGTTACAGAACGTTCGGTATAGGTAATGGCATCTTTTGTAAGTGGCTCGAAACCAGAACCAGATCCGGAACCGCCTTGAGCTATACTTTGATTAAAGAATCCTCCAGTAGATTCACCATTTTGAATATGCAGTAAGTTGACTTTGTACTTTGATTTTTCAGTTTTAAATGTTAAACCCAAAAGACCGTTTAAAAGTACATTGTTAATGCCCTCACTTCCTGCTGATACTCTATCAATGACAAGTTCATTATTTGACAGATTATTAGCATCAAGTGCAAATGCGCCATCCAAACGATTTTCGTAAAAAGTTGTATTGTTCTTATATGAAAAAGATGCTAAATAACCAAGCTTATTACCATCTCCAACCGAAAACTGATCGCCTATAGTAAGTCCAAAATCAAAATTGGGATTACTCGTTTGTTGTTTAGCTCTTAGTTCGCTATCAAAACGTCCTGTTAACGACGTTAATAAGCCCCTATTTTCAAAGGTGCCCGGAATTGGTTGGTATCTATTTATTTGCAAATTTCGAGTACCATCATCATATCCCCAAAAATCAGTAGGGCTTCCAGTTCCATTAATGTAATTATCCTTAAAGTGCATATCTGGGTTAAAACCTGTACCTAAAGATATAGAAGCTTCAAATTTTGTTGGAAAATCTTTTGTTACAATATCTACAACACCTCCAGTAAAATCTGCTGGATATTCAGCAGCAGCAGATTTTATTACGATAATATTGTCTAAAATACTGGTAGGAAAGATATCCATTTGAATGGTATTTCTATCTGGGTCTAATCCTGGAATATCAACACCGTTTAAAGTAGATTTTGTATAACGATCACCAAGACCTCTTACATATACATATTTACCACCTACAACAGATACACCAGGCACACTTTTTACAGCACTTGCTAAATTGCCGGCACCACTAGATTTAATACTTTGTGCAGATAAACCATCTAAAAGGGTTACCGATTTTTTCTGAATATTTAATACGGCATTTTCAGTATTTCGCTTAACACTTGTTGTAATAACCACCGCTTCCAAGGAGTTGGTAGCTAATGTAACATCTAAATCAAAAACTTGTCCGGATTTAATTACAACATCACTGATTTCTTTAGTTTCATATCCTACAAAGGAAAATACTATAGTATAGGTACCTTCATTTAATTCTAATTGATATTTACCATCAAAATCAGATGTTGTACCCGTAGTAGTTCCTTTAACTAATACATTGGCAAATGCTAGGGGTTCGTTATTATACTCTGCGTCGATTACATTACCAGCAAGCGTACCTGTTTGAGCAAAGCCTCCTAAAACACAACCAAAAAATAATGCAAGAAATATATAAATATTTTTCATGTGTTTATATTCATTGTTTTTTATTGGTCACATGTAGCATCCATTTAATCATTCCCTTGGGTATCAAGATTTAGTTATGGATGTTTCATATATATTATTTGTGTACTACTGCCCACCTTGTGGGCAGTAGTACTTTAATCTGTTAAAAAGAATTCTTTATTAGAAGCCTAAACCTCCAACAGCATTAGCATAGGTCCAGCTAAGGTTAGCTGTGTTTGCTCCAACAGTTTGAGCGCCGTCTTCAACTTGTGTAGTCCAAGCTGCGGCTCTTTCAGTAAATGTGCCTTCGGTGCCGCCAATTATTATCAGTTCGTCAATATCATCATTATTAATATCATCTGGATCATCACAATTTTGCGCACAACCTACTTTTTCAACAAAAACACTGTTGTTAAAACCAACTATTTGCCAGTTAGCGAAAGTAATCAAGCCATCCAAAAAGTTTTGAGATACGGCATTATTATCCAATTCAACGTCTGAACTAGTTTTAAAGCCTTTAGCAAAAACATTTGAAGTAGATCCCATAGCTTTACTTCTGTAGTCTGCGTACTCACCATTTTGCGTGTCTGCATTACCTATTAGTGTAAGGTTTCTTAAAGTAAAAGAACCCACAGAAGTACCTTCGGGGCCATCAATTTCCAAAGCATGATCTGAGGCAGCACCTAATACAACTACGGCATTATCAATAGTACCAGAATAAGCTTGGTCAATATCTAATCCATCATCACCTTGGTCCCATACTAATAAGTTAGTAGCATTAACTGTTCCTCCGAAGAATTCAATTCCGTCATCAACATTTGCAACAACTTCAATATTATCAATTGTGGTTCCTGAACCAACACCACCAAGCGTTAAACCGTTTATTTCGTTTCCTTCACCAATTAAGGCACCGCCGTGACGGATAGATATGTATTGCATTGTACCGGAATTATCATCAGCTACCGTACCACCATATAAACCAAAAGTGTCATCAGCAGGAATGCCTTCAATTTGAGTTTCCACTAAATCGCCTCTTAAAGAACAGGGTGCTTTTCCTAATACAATTAATCCGCCCCAAAGACCTCTAATGTTTGAATTTAAGTTAGTGCCAGCTGTTTCGCCAGCGCCAATGTTATCACTCGTTGAAGTAAAGATGATAGGACTATCGGGCGTACCTACGGCATTAAGTTTTCCGCCTCTAGCAACTATTAAAGCAGAGGCCAATGAACTTGTGCCGGCTCTACCTTTTATAATGGTACCAGCTTCGATGGTTAGCGTTACACCATCTTGTACTACTACTCGCCTGTCCAATTCATAAATTTTATCACTTGTCCAAGTTTCATCAAGGGCTATACCACCAGCTTTAACAACAATTTCTGTTCCTGTAGGAGCAGTTCCTCCACCTTGATTTATAATGGTTATCTCTTCTATAATTATAGGGGTGTCATCATCTTTAAAACATCCGGTAAACACTAAAGAAGATGCCATTAAAAGGGTTAAAAGTAATTTTTTCATGAGAATAAATTTTAGATAATTTTTTTTGTAATTTTAGTTATAATTATTTCTGCAAAGAAAGACAGACTTTATAAATATGGTGTTACGCAAAGATTAAAGAACAGTGATAAAAGGGTTATGATAAGGTTAAGCCAAAGGGTTTTTTTGTAATGCTTGAAAACAATTTCTTAACATTGGGAATTGTTAAAAGACTTAAATGTGATAAAAAGTAAAATGTAATGTTGAAGTTTAGAATATAAAAAATGTTCTATTCTTTTTTTTTAAAGTGATAGAACAGAGAGAATAATTAGAGCAAAAAGAGTTCTTAAAGTTGAGTGGCTTCTACTTTATTAGCTTCCGAAACAGTTTTTTCGTTTTTAGCTTGCGTATTTTCATTTAAAGCCAGCGTGCTTAAAGAAAACGTTTGAGCGCCCAAAGCTAATTTTACTTCAGCAGGTTTTTCTGAAGACACAGTAATACTTAGTTCTTTAGCCTCATACCCCGCAAAATTACAAGTTAAGGTATAATCGCCATCTTCCAGGTTTTCAATAAGGAAAAGCCCAGACAAATCGGTGGTAGAAACAATATCAGTCCCTTTAACTTGTACGTTGGCAAAAGCCAATGGTGTGTTGTCTAATTCTTTGTCCAATATGGTGCCAACTACAAGCCCTGTACTTTGGGCAAAAGTCAGTGTTGAAAGTACGAGTAAAACTAAAGTTAACAATTGTTTCATTTGGAACTAAAATATAGTTATGCAAATAACTAATATTCCATGTATTGCAATGTTATCTAATCATTAAACAAAAGTGATTATTATGTTACCGTAATGTTAACAAATTAGCCCTGTGATTTTACTTAATTTAAGTATCTTGCCTGTGCTTAATTTTGAAAAATGAACTGGGAAGAATTATTATCTTTAAAACGTTTTGGAGACACCAATAAACGTATTAGAAAAGAACAAGACGAAACACGTTTGGGATTTGAGGTAGATTACGACAGAGTCATATTTTCGTCAGAGTTTAGAAGTCTTCAAGATAAAACTCAGGTGATACCATTATCAGAAACCGATTTTGTGCACACCCGCTTAACACATAGTTTAGAGGTTAGTGTGGTTGGGCGTTCTTTGGGACGTTTAGTGGGGCAAAAATTATTAAAAAAACACCCGCATTTACAAAATATCCATGGTTATCAAGCTAACGATTTTGGAGCTATTGTGGCTTCGGCGGCTTTGGCACACGATATTGGAAACCCCCCCTTTGGGCATTCGGGAGAAAAAGCTATCGGGGAGTTTTTTAAAACAGGGAACGGACTTAAATACAAAAAAGACTTAACCCCTAAAGAGTATCAGGATTTATGTGATTTTGAAGGGAATGCAAACGGTTTTAAAATTTTAACCGAAAGCAGGGCAGGACGTCAAGGCGGTTTGCGTTTAAGTTATGCAACACTTGGTGCTTTTATGAAGTACCCAAAAGAATCGTTGCCAAAAAAACCAACCAAACATATAGCTGATAAAAAATACGGTTTTTTTCAAAGTGAAAAGGACGCTTTTTCAGATGTTGCAAAGGACCTTGGATTATTAAAAAGAAGTACATCTGATTTGAGTTTTTCACGGCATCCTTTAGCATTTTTAGTGGAGGCTGCAGATGATATTTGCTATACAATTATCGACTTTGAAGATGGCATTAATCTAGGGTTAATTCAAGAAGAATTTGCGCTCGAATACCTAATTAATTTGGTTCGCGATAAAATAAAAACCGAAAATTATTATGCGCTTACCAGTAAAGAAGATCGTGTAAGCTATTTAAGGGCCTTAGCTATAGGCACACTTATTAATGAGGCTGTCCAGATATTTATGCAAAATGAAGAAGCCATTTTAAGCGGTGCGTTTAATTGTACTTTGTTGGATAAGAGCAAATATGAAGCCCAAATAAATGATATAATAAAAATAAGTATCGAGAATATCTACCAATCAAATGAGGTTGTTGCTAAAGAAATAGCAGGATATGGTGTTTTAAACACCTTATTAAACACATACGCAAATGCAGTAAATAATGCGTTTAATAACACCGCATCAAATTATGATAAACTTATTTTAAAAGGGTTGCCAAAAACAATAAAGTCAGAAAGCGCAACCTTATACGAGCGTTTATCAAGTGTTTGTTATTATGTGTCTTTACTGTCCGATAGTAAAGCGATATTGGATTATAAAAAAATAAAAGGGATAGATTTTTAGGTTAACAATTTGGGCACCGGCAGGCAGGCAGGCAGGCAGGCAGGTCTTTCTTGTGACGAACTTGTTTCAGTATCTCATTTTTTTGTCATTCCTGCGAAAGGAATCTTACGAATTGAATCACGTTTTTATAATATTTCAAATCTATAATACTTCTAAAAAATGAGATTTTACGGTTTTTAAACAGTAGTTATTTTTTTCCGACAAAAAGCATGATTTTTAACATATAACTTTTTCAATGCTTCGTTAAAAACTAATTTAACCCATTGAGGGTCAGCAAAATAAGTTCAAAAAAAGACGACGTAACTATTCAGTGGTCAAAATTAACAATTATTTAAAATAAATG
>TARA_R110002049_G_scaffold113913_5_pt1 | contig 10569 bp, 9 predicted proteins | sample TARA_R110002049 | Tara Oceans TARA_R110002049 (sample SAMEA4396941) | marine metagenome | biome: Polar Biome; feature: [SRF] surface water layer (ENVO:00010504); material: water (ENVO:00002006), including particulate matter (ENVO:01000060) such as... | depth 5 m
ATGCAGAAGAATGGCCGGGCCGTCGTCTACGATGCGCCGAACGCGCCCTTTGTCGTCCGCGAATTTCCCGTGCGAGACGTTCATCCGGACGAGGTCCTGGTGCGCATCACCATGTCGACCATCTGCCGGTCCGACATCCATTCCTACCAGGGGCATCGGCCCAATCCGTGCCCGGGTATTTTGGGCCATGAGATCGTCGGCGTGATTGAACAGCTAAGTGCCGAGCGCGAGGTCGATCTGCGCGGCGACAAGCTGGCCGTGGGTGACCGCGTGACCTGGACCGAGTTCTTCCACGACGGCGATTCCTATTACGCGGACGTCCACGACATGCCGCAGAAAGCCGCGGGTCTGCGCAAGTACGGCCACGATCTGGCCGACGAGGACCCGCACTTCCTGGGCGGCTTCGCCGATTACTGCTACATCATGCCGGGCACGGGGATTCTGAAGCTGCCCGACGGCATTTCCGATGAAGAAGCAACACCGCTCAACTGTGGCGCCGCGACCATGGTTTCCGTGACCGAGGCCGGCGAGATCGACGTCGGCGACACGGTCGTCGTCCAGGGGCTGGGCCTGTTGGGGCTGTACGGCTGCGCCATCGCCAAGGCACGCGGTGCGCGCAAGGTGATCGGCCTGGATGCGGTACCCGACCGCCTGGAACTGGCCGCCAAGTTCGGTTGCGACGTGACCTTCGATGTATCCAAGCTGAGCGACGAACAGCTGGTCGCCGCCGTGCGCGCCGAATGCCCGCCCGACGGGGCCGACGTGGGGATCGAGGTCTGCGGCCTGCCCAGTGTCATCCCGGCGGGACTGAAGATGCTGCGTGTCGGCGGGCGCTACGTGCTGGGCGGACTGGTTAATCCCAACGCCATGTTCACGGTCGACGGCAACGAAATTCTGCGCCGCTGGATCACCATCCGCGGGGTGCACAACTATCACCCCCGCCATCTGGTGCAGGCGCTCGACTTCGTCATGGCCAACCGGGACCGCTTCCCGTTCAAGGACTTGGTGGATTCCAAGTTCACCTTGGATCAGCTGGACGAAGCCTTTGCCCGCGCGGCCGATCGTTCGGTCCTGCGCGCGGCGATCGTGCCTTAACCCTCGAACAGGCTGCCCGTGGGCAGCGGGACCAGAAGCACCTCGCGGAACAGATAGAAAAAGCCCAGCACGATCGCGGTGCCGATCAGCGGGTAGACCAGGATGCGAAAGCGGGTCCAGGGATCGTACATGGCGATCAGGGTCAGGGCCGCGAACACGGGCAGGGCAGAACCGATGAAGCCGACCACGGGCATCGCCATGGTGCCGCCCAGCATGACGGCGACCAGCAGCATGCGTCGTGCCGACGATCCGCCTTCCGGCGCCGCCCCCGCCTTGGCCCGGCCCAGAAGCCACATCACGATATAGACCAGGGACGCGGCGATCAGCACGCCCGCGAAGGTACGCGGGAATACGGCGGAATCCGGATCCATGTAGCTCATGGAATCCCAGATCACCAAACAGGCGATACCGATCAGAAACGCCGAGACGACGGCGCCGCCGGTGTCTTTGCGAGCATCAGTCTGCATGAGCGCGTTCCTTGATCTTCTTCAGCCGGCCCAGCACGAAGGGGCTCAGCAGGGTGAACAGGGTGAATACGATGATGGCGATGGAGATCGGCCGCCCGAAGAACATGCCCATCTGGTTTTCCGTCGCCCGCCCGATGGTCCAGGCCTGCACGAAGCCCGATTCCGCGATCGGACCCAGGATCAGGCCAAGCACGATGGGCGACGCCGTGAAGCCGAACCGTCCGATGATCCAGCCGAACCCGCCCAGCACGATCATGATGATGACGTCGCTGATGTTGTTGCGGATGGCGTAGCTGCCGATGATCGTCATGAAGGCGATGGCCGGCACCAGCAGGGCCTTGGGCAGGGTGATGATGGTGCGATAGGCGTAACGCCCGATGAACAGCCCCGTGGGCAGCATCAGGATGGTCGCCAGGATCAGGCCCCAGATGAAGGTGTAGACGATCTCTCCCTGGTTGGCGAACAGGCTGGGCCCCGTGCGCACACCCTGAACCAACAGGGCGCCCAGGATCACCGCATCCGGCGGCGTGCCGGGAATGCCGAGCACCAAGGTCGGGATGAAGCCGCCGCCGACGGTGGCGTTGTTGGCGGATTCAGAGGCGATGATGCCGCCCGGCTCGCCCTTGCCGTACTTCTGGCCCGGCTTCGCCGTGCGCTGGGCCTCGGAATAGGACACCAAGCTGGCGATGGAGCCGCCGGCGCCTGGCAAAATGCCGACCACGGTGCCGATCACGGCCGAGCGGACGGCGTTGATCTTGTCGCCCCACAGGTAGCGTACAGCCTCGCCCAGGCGGAACCCGCGCGAGCCGCTGTCGACCTTCAGGTGATGGCCCGGCTGCGCGACCAGGTCGATCAGCACGGGAATGCAGAACAGGCCGATCAGGGCGGCGACGATCTGGATGCCGCTGAGCATGGTCTGCGAGCCGAAGGTCAGGCGTACGTCGCCGGCAACCTCGGCGACCCCGATGCAGGACAAAAGCAGGCCGAGCGCGCCGCCGGCGACACCCTTGATCAGGCTGCCTTCGGACAAGGCGGCGATCAGCGAAAGACCGAAGATGGCGAGCCAGAAGTATTCAACGGGGCCGAAGGCGAGCGCCACCTCGGACAGCGGCGGGGCCAGGGTCATCAAGGCCACGGCGCCGATCAGGCCGCCGATGACGCTGGCCAGACAGGCGATGGTGATGGCGTAGTCGCCGTCGCCTTTTTTGGCGAGCGGATAGCCGTCGAAAGTGGTCGCGATGGCGGACGGCGTGCCCGGGGTGTTGAGAAGGATCGCCGAATAGGCGCCGCCGTAGATGGCGCCCGTGTAGATCGCGCCCATGAGAATCAAGGCCGATGAGGTCGGCATGGCGAAGGTGAGGGGCACCAACACAGCCACCGACATGGTCGCGGTCAGGCCCGGAATGGCGCCGATCACCGTGCCGGCGACAACGCCGAACAGGGCGAAAGCCAGATTGAGCGGCGTCAGCGCGGTGAGCAGATGCTCAAACCCTGCCATGAAACGTCTCCGTGGAAATTGAATTGGGCCGATGAAGCGGCCCGGGGGAGGTAAGCAGTCACGGGCCGACCTGATCGGCCGGCCCGTGACGTTTTCGGCTGCTTACTTCAGCATGCCCGCTTCCTTGGCGGCGGCGGTCACGTCCTTGGCGAACTTGGCGAGGAAGTCGTCCGCCGATTTGCCGTAGGCGTAATCGACGGGGGCGAAGCCGCCTTCTTCCATCTTCTTGAGGAAGGCGGGGTCTTCGTTGACCGCCTTGATCATGGCCGTCAGCTTCTGGCGGATCGGTTCCGGGGTCGATTTCGGAACGGCGATGCCGCGATAGGCGCCGGACACGATGTCGATGCCCAGTTCCTTGAAGGTCGGCACGTCGGGGAAGCGGGGATGGCGCTTTTCCATGGCGACGGCCAAAAGGCGCGTCTTTTCATAGTTGGCGGCCACGGTCGTGAAGGCCATGGCGGCGGTCACCTGCTTGCCCATCAGGGCGGCGACGCTGGCCCCCGTGCCCTTGAAGGGAACGTAGGTGGTCTTGACGCCCGCCAGTTTGTCGAAACGGACCTGTGCCAGATGCGGCGCCGTGCCCTTGCCCGAACCGGAGAAGATCAGCTTGCCCGGGTTTTCCTTGGCGAACTTGATCAGGTCCTGGAGCGTCTTGAAGGGGCTGTCGTCGGTGACCACGATGGCGTCGGGCGTGTAGTGGAACCAGTACAGCATGGTGATTTCGTCGGTCTTGTAGCCGACGTCTTTCTGCTGCGGCTGCAGAACGATGTGCGGCAGGTTGACGCCCATCATGGTGTAGCCGTCGCCCTTCAGGGAATTCAGGCCGGACCAGCCCACGGCGCCGCCGGCACCCGGCTTGTAGGAAATGACCAGGTCCTGGTTGAACTTGTCCTTGAAGAAGGGCTGCTGCATGCGGGCGGTGATGTCGGATTCGCCGCCGGGGCCGAAGGGAATGATGTAGCTGATGGGCTTTTCCGGGTATTCGGCCTGGGCCGGCGCGGATTGGGCGGTCATGCCGATTCCTGCGGCAAGCGCCAAGGCTGCCCCCGTCAATACGAGAGAGCGTCGGGTGGTCTTCATCGTTGTTTCCTCCTGGTGGGGTTGGTAATCGAAGTTTGGTTTTTGCTCTTGTTGTTCTTGTCGTGTCGTCGTCGGCTGGGGTCGCCGGGGCGTTGAACCCGCCGGCCGATTTGCCCGCGCCGGGCGTCTATCCCATATCCCCGACCGAGGTCGGGGACAAGTCGATTTCAAGGCTGACCACGTCGCCGCGATATGTGATCTCGGCGACGTATATACAGGTGCCGGTACGGTCGCCGATCGTCCGGCGCACATTGGCGACAGGAGCGCCCAAGGGAAGGTCCAGGCGTTCCGCCGCTTCCTGTCCGGCGCCGTCGACGGTCAGGGTCTGGTGGACCTTGCCGATGGCGATGTCGGGCATGGCGGCCAACATGGGCACCACGATGTTGGTGCGGAACTGATCGGGCGCGCGCAGGTAGATGTCGGCGGCCAGGTAGATGTCGATCAGGCAGAACGGCTGGTCATCTCGGTAATGCACGCGTTTGATGTGCTGATAGGCGGTTGCCGGTTTGCCCTCGCCGTCCTGAATACGGGGTTGGCGCTCGGCGCTTTCGACCAGGATCAGTTTCGGCTGCAGGGGTTCGACCATGCGCACGAAGGAATTCCAGTCCGACGCCAGGGGCAGCCAGCGCTGCTCCCGCGGTTCGCACTCGACAAAAGTGCCGAGCCCGTGGCGGCGTTTGACAAGGCCTTCGGATTCGATAATCCCGATGGCCTGGCGCATGGTCGCGCGGGCAACGTTGAAGCGGGTGGCAAGGTCGTCGATGGCGGGAAGCTGCTGGCCCAGGGACCAAATTCCAGCCTCGATCTCGCCGCGCAGGGTGTTGGCGACCTGGGCGTAGAGCGGCATGGTGTGGCGGCGGGCGCGGGGCGGCAGCATCATTGTCGATCCGGCGTTGCGGTTACGTTGTGCTGCTAATATAGTCGTATGGACTTATGGATGTCTATCACTGAAGGAAATTTCATGGCACTGAACGATTTTCCCGCGCCATCGGCGGCGCGGCCTTTTCCCGCCGGCGCGTTGCGTCTTCGCCGCATCGACGTCTGGGCGCTGCGTGTCGCGATCCAGCGCCCCGTGGAAACCTCGTTCGGTATCATGCGTGATCGCCCGGCCGTGTTCCTGCGGGTTGAAGGCGCCGACGGCGCCTTTGGATTTGGGGAAATCTGGTGCAATTTCCCCAGCTGCGGTGCCGAACATCGGGTGCGCATGGCCGTGGATGAACTGGCGCCGTTGCTGGCCGGGCGCGACCTGGCCTCGCCCGCCGAGGCCTATGCCCTGATGTGGGAGAAAACCCGCGTGCGGGTGCTGCAAACTGGGGAACCGGGGCCCTATTCCCAGGTTATTGCCGGGATCGACATGGCGCTGTGGGATCTGGCGGCGCGCGCCGCCGGCCGGCCCCTGCGCCACTTCATCGCCGGGGACGCGGTGGATCGCGTGCCCGCCTATGCCAGCGGCATCCATATCGGCATCGCTGCCGACGTGGTGCCCGAATTCCGCGCCGCCGGGTTCCGCAATTTCAAGGTCAAGGTCGGCTTCGACACGGCGCAAGACATCGCGGGCATCAAGGCCCTGAAGGCAACCCTGCAGCCGGGCGAGCGCCTGTTTTCCGACGCCAACCAGGCCTGGGACCTGGAGGCGGCCCTGAAATTTGCCCAGGGGGCGCGGGACCTGGGGCTGGACTGGCTGGAAGAACCCTTGCGCGCCGATGCGCCGGCGGGCGACTGGGCGCGGTTGGCGGCGGAGGGCGGCGTTCCGCTCGCCGCCGGGGAAAATTTTATGGGTGTGGAGGATTTCGACGCCGCCGTCGCGGCCGGGTCGCTTGCCTATATTCAGCCCGACATGGCGAAATGGGGCGGCGTCACCGGCTGTTTGCCCGTGGCCCGGGCCATTCTGGCGGGCGGACGCACGTATTGTCCCCATTACCTGGGCGGCGGGATCGGGCTGCTGGCCTCGGCCAACCTGCTGGCCGCCGTCGGCGGCCCGGGGTTGCTTGAGGTCGATGCCAATCCGAACCCCCTGCGGTCCGACATTCCGGGCATGACCATGACGGACGGACGGATCGAACTAGGCTCCGCGCCGGGCCTGGGGATCGAGGCATTGCCCGACAGCCTGCTGCCGGAGGTCACCCTGCATCAGACCTGGACGGCCTAGCCGCCCGGGGCTGCGGCCGGGGTTTCCTCCCACCCAAGAAAGCTGGTAAATACACCGGAAGATTGGAAAATAACCGGGCAGGAATTCCAGGGTCCATGACGCGCAACCCCAAGGTCATTTCGTTCTTCGACGACCGCACCTTCACCATCACCCATATCGTCATGTGCCCGGAAACGGGCAGCACCGCCGTGATCGATCCCGTGCTGGATTACGACGCTGCGGCGGGGCGGACCTACCGGGAAAGCGCCGAGGCCGTGGTCAACCAGATCGGCCAGGACGACCTGACCGTGGAATGGGTGCTGGAAACCCATGTCCATGCCGATCACCTGACCGCCGCCCCCTTCGTGAAGGACAGCCTGGGCGGGCGCCTGGGCATCGGCGGCAAGGTCGGCCTGGTGCAATCGGCCTTCAAGAAGATCTTCAACGCCGAGGACAGCTTCGCCACCGACGGATCACAGTTCGACCACCTGTTCGCCGACGGCGAGGAATTCAAGATCGGCAACCTGACGGCGCGGGTCATGCACACGCCGGGCCATACGCCGGCCTGCGTCACCTACGTGATCGGCGACGCGGCCTTTGTCGGCGACACCCTGTTCGCGCCCGATTACGGCACGGCGCGCTGCGATTTTCCCGGCGGCGACGCGCACCAGCTCTATAACTCGATCCAGAAGATCCTCGCCTTGCCCGACGATACCCGGATCTTCCTGTGCCATGACTACATGCCGGGCGGGCGCGACGTGATCATGCATACGACCGTCGCCGCGCAGAAGGCGGCCAACGTGCATCTGAAGGACTGCAAGGACGCCGATGCCTTCGCCGCCATGCGCAACGGCCGCGATGCGAAGCTCAACATGCCGGCGCTGATCATTCCCTCCGTGCAGGTCAACATGCGCGGCGGCGCCCTGCCGCCGGCGGAAAGCAACGGCGTTTCGTATCTGAAGACGCCGGTTAACTTGCTGTAAAAAAGCAATAAATTGAAATATCCATAAATAAGACCTTATTCATCCGTGACTTTGCTGTTGCTGCGCGCAATCATCAAACCCGCCTAACAATAAAAACAAACCGTGCTTTTGGCGGGAAGGGGGATTTCGGCTGCGGTAAAGGGGATAGGTGAATAATGAGGTTTCTAAACAACGTCAGAATTCTGACGAAAGTTTCGCTCGGCTTTGGTGTGGTCCTGGCGCTTCTTGTGGTGACCGGCATGACCGGTGGGGTGAACCTGAAAAACGGCGACGCCAATTTCGCGCGTTACCGAGGCATCGCCACCGAGACCAACCAGGCGGCCCGGGTTCAGACCAGTCTTCTGGAAACCCAGTTGGAAATCCGCAAGTTCCTGAAAAGCGCGACCGAAGAGACCCTGGAAACCGTAAAAGATCGGGCTCAGCTGACCATCCAATTGAATGACCAGCTGACCAAGATGATCAAGGAACCGCAGGAAAACGCCCTGGCCCAGGAGGTCGGGCGCAACCTTTCCAACTATATCTCCGCGTTTGATGAGGTAGCGGCTCGTCAGGCACGCATTGACGATCTGGTGCAGAACAGGATCGATGTGCTCAGCCGGGAAATGCGGGCGCTTATCGCGGGCATCAAGAAAAAGACCCAGGACGCGATCGACGTTACGGGTGCCTATAACGCGTCGACGGTGCAACGCGATCTTTTGCTGATGCTTCTGAACACGGCCACATTCCTTGTTTCCAACGATCAGGAATCCTTCGATAACGCGATCAAGGAATCGGCCGCGATGAAGGCAAACCAATCCATCATGGTCGCCGACTTCCTGGAAGAAGACTGGCTCAAGATGACGGATGAGCTGGCGGCCAAGCACGAGGCGTTCATCGCCGCCCTGCAGGACGTCTATGAGCATGTGAAAGCCCGCAATGCGGCGATCGAAACGCAGCTGGATACCATCGGCCCGGACGTGTCCGCCCAGATGGACGAACTGAAGCTGGGCTTCAAGACGGATCAGGACCTGTTGGGGGCGGACACCAGTGCGGCCATGCGCAAGGGGTTGATCACCATGGTCAGTGCCGCCGGTGTGGCCCTGGTTTTGGGGATCGCGGCCGCATGGTTGATCGGCACGGGCATTTCCCGCCCGATCGGCGCCATCACGCGTGCCATGACGGCCCTGGCCCATGGCGACAAGACTGTTGAGATTCCGGGACGTGATCAGAAGGACGAAGTCGGCGATATGGCGCAGGCGGTCCTGGTCTTCAAGGAGAACATGATCAAGGCCGATGAACTGGCGGCGCGCGAGCAAGAAGAGGCGGCGCAGCGCGAGGAGCGGTCGCGCCGTCTGGTCGAGTTGACCGGCAGTTTCGATTCCGACGTGACCGAATTGTTGCGCGCCCTTGGGGCATCGGCGACGGAAATGGAGGCGACGGCCGCCACCATGTCGGAGATCGCCGGTAACACCAATACCCGTGCCGCAACGGTTGCGGGGGCCGCGGAACAGGCATCGGGCAACGTGCAGACCGTGGCGACGGCGACTGAGGAGTTGTCCAGTTCGATCCAGGAGATCGGCCGGCAGGTCAGCCAGTCGACCGAAATCGCGGGCCGTGCGGTGAACCAGGCGGCGCAGACCGACCAGCAGGTTCAGGGCCTGGCCGATGCGGCGCAGAAGATCGGCGACGTCATCAGCCTGATCGCCGATATTGCCGAGCAGACCAACCTTCTGGCCCTCAACGCGACGATCGAAGCGGCCCGCGCCGGTGACGCGGGCAAGGGCTTCGCCGTGGTCGCCAGCGAGGTCAAGAATCTGGCCAATCAGACCGCCAAGGCGACCGGTGATATCGAGCAGCAGATCGGCGCGATCCAAACCGAGACGCTGGAAGCCGTCACGGCCATCCGATCCATCACCGATACCATCAAGTCGATGGATGAAATTGCCGCGGCCATCGCCGCCGCGGTCGAACAACAGGGTGCCGCGACGGGTGAAATCGCGCGCAATGTCGAACAGGCCGCCGTCGGCACGCAGGAAGTCACCTCGAACATCATTCAGGTGACCGCCGCCGCCGAGGAAACGGGAACATCCGCAGCCGAGGTAAAGCATGTGGCGGCCGAACTGAATCAGAAGGCAGAACTTCTGCGCAAGCAAGTGGAACGGTTTCTCACGGACGTCCGCGCGGCCTGATCGCTGATCGCACGGAATTGGGCGGAAACCGTTCCCTGGGAACGGCGCGACGGGCCCTGTTCCCGCTATCACGAGGGCGATACGACTTCGGTCTGATTTGTGTTACGGTTCGCGGGCGTAACACGTATTTCGGGTGAGGTTCCATGGCCGAGTTCAAGCCTCACGGCACGCGGCTTCTGTCACTGTCTCTCAAGGAACTTAAATCTGACGACCTGCGGTCCGCCCTCGATCTGTGGCGGGGCTGGTGTGGTGATCGGGACGCGCCGGTTTGGGACGATGTCTCCCTTTCCGCCTTTCCGCCCAAACTTTTGCCCATGGCGACGGTGGTCGATGTCATCGACGGCGGCAAGGATTTCAAATACCGCTATTGGGGGTCGGAACTGTCGCGCCTGTTCAAGCGCGAAGAGACGGGCGTGTTGTTGTCCGAACATGTGGTCAATCAGTCGGGGCATATCCGCTTCAGCCAATTCTGGGAAGTGGTCGTCCAGGTTCGCCCGTTGCTGTTCATGACGATCTTTGAGCGGGTCGAAGGCGTGATGGCGGAAAAGCTCAACCTGCGCCTGCCCGTCATCGATGACGCGGGCGCTGTGGACAAGATCATCTCGCTCAGTGTCTTGGACCGGGTTGGGATTCAGGATTTCGAGGACCTGAGCGACCACTGGCAGGCCGAGATCGCCGGCTGAGGACCGTTAGCCGCCCTTGATGGCGGGGAACACGGTGACCTCGTCGCCTTCCGACAACGGTACGTCCGCGCGCCCGGCAATGGGCACGGCATCCTCGTTCAGCATGGTCATATAGGCCTCGCCGATGCCGTCGGGCAGCTTCAACTGCGTGATCAGGTCTTCCAGGCTGGCGCCGTCCGCCAGGGTGAAGGCACCCACGCCGTTGCCGTCGAACCCCGGTGGGGCGAACGGGTCCATGGCGATCAGCTTGACCGTGACCTTCATGATCCGGCCGCTCAGGCCAGGCCCAGGCGGCTGAGTGTCTGGGTCGTCGGCTCCCCATCGGGGGTCCAGCCGCGCAGTTCGTAATATTCCGGCAGCATCTTGGCCAATTCGGCGACATGGCCCTTGCCGGCCCCGCCCTTGGCCGGTTCGGTCAGCACCCGCTTGGGCAGGGTGTCGTCCTTGGCGGTGAAGCCGGCGGCGTT
>TARA_R110002049_G_scaffold258433_3_pt1 | contig 10567 bp, 5 predicted proteins | sample TARA_R110002049 | Tara Oceans TARA_R110002049 (sample SAMEA4396941) | marine metagenome | biome: Polar Biome; feature: [SRF] surface water layer (ENVO:00010504); material: water (ENVO:00002006), including particulate matter (ENVO:01000060) such as... | depth 5 m
TTAAAAATGGGCCAGACTAAACAACTCAATACATTTCGAAAAATCAGTATTGCTGAAGGAATTTCTTATTTATTACTGATTTTTATTGCCATGCCCTTTAAGTATCTATTAGATATTCCTGAGCTGGTAAAGTATGTTGGTTGGTTACATGGATTGTTGTTTATTCTTTATGGAATTTATCTTTTAATAGTTACCATTCGATATAAGTGGACTTTAGAGCGTTTTATCTTAGGCTTTTTTGCTTCGTTATTACCCTTTGGTCCTTTTCTTTTTGAGCGAACATTAAAAAAAGAATACGGAAAAATTTAAATTTTTAAATCCAAACTAAAACTTATTCCGTAATTGTAGGGAATTTAAAAAATAGAAAGATGAATTATAGAAGAAACGTATCAGGATTGCTTTTAATCGTAGGTTTAATTTTTAGTACTACAGCGATAGCTCAGAAGTCTAAAACTGTAGGAGGTGCAGAAATGTATCCGGATAAAAATATTGTAGAAAATGCCGTGAACTCTAAAGACCATACAACATTAGTAGCCGCAGTTCAGGCAGCTGATCTGGTAGAGGTGTTAAAGTCAGAAGGACCATTTACTGTTTTTGCTCCTACAAATACCGCTTTCGAGGCATTACCTAGTGGAACAGTAGAAGGTCTGTTAAAACCAGATGAGATTTCGAAGTTACAATCTGTATTGAAGTATCATGTTATCCCAGGTGATTTAAGTCAAAAGGATTTGAAGAAAATGATTAAAAAAGCGAGTGGAGAGGCAAAGATTGCAACTGTTCAAGGTGATCAATTGACTTTAACCAGAGAAAAAGGAGACATTGTTATTACCGATTTTAATGGCAACAAATCATCCATTACTATTGGTGATGTAGCTCAAAGCAATGGAGTAATACACGTAGTAGATGGTGTTATGATACCTGAGTTTAGATTTTAGTGATTTATTTAAATATTTCTAAAAGCGATGAATAACCTATTCATCGCTTTTTTTATTTAGCTTTAAGTCAAACTGTAATAAAAACAAAGAATCGAATTTCAAATGCTTAATTTTGCAGATTATATATAAAATCCATTACCGTGTCTTTAGATTCTTTAAAAATTAATAAACAGTTAAAGTTAGCGCTCAATTCCAAAGGAATCCATCATCCTACAGAAGTGCAAGCTCAAACCATTAATCGAATTGTAGGAGGTCATGATGTGGTGGCAACTTCTCCTGAAGCAACAGGAAAAACTACTGCAGTGGTAATGGGTGTTATCGCTAAGCTGATTTATGCTAAAGGAGATGCTCCAAGAGCGCTTATATTAGTGCCTACCCAAGAAAAAGTAGACGAATTAGTAATTCTCTTCGAAGAGCTCGGTGTGAATACAGATTTACGCGTAGAGACCATTAGAAAAGGAAGTAACTTCGATTTTATGCGTGATATTTTGGCGGAAGGAGTAGATGTAGTTATTGCTACACCTGAGCGTTTACAGCCATTTTATTATAAAACAGGAATTAATATTACTCAGATAGAGATTTTTGTTATTGATGGAGCTGATCATATTACCCGATTAGGCACACACACTGCTACTAAGCAATTAGGAGAAAATGTTCCTGAGAAATCACAACATGTAGTTTTTACAGAAGTGATTCACCCAAAAGTGGAACATATGATCGAAGACTTTTTGCGTTTTCCTGCCTATATAGAAATAAAAACGGAGAAGAAGGTAGACTTAGAGCTAATCAATCCGCTGCTGTATGAAGTGAGAAATTTTAAAACCAAGCTGAACCTATTGAACATGCTAGCAGGTGATGCTGTGACTTATTCTAAGATGCTGGTATTTGTTAATAATAAATTAAACGCAAGTAAAGTTTATAAAAGCTTAGAGAAGCGAAATGCTGGACAGATTGTGATGCTGAATGCGCCGTTTTTTGACCAACGCAGTGTTTCAAATTTAGAAGACTTTAAAGAAGAAGACTATTATAGAGTCTGTGTAGTGGCTACAGAAGATTTGGAGCAAACGCATGACTTTGGTGGAGTAACTCACTTAGTGCACTTTGATTTAAAAGATGACAAAGACACCATTATAAATAGAGTGGTGAAACAAGAAAACACACTAGAAGGAGCAGAAGCGTTATTTTTTGCTACAGAGAATGAAGTAAGTACACTCCGGAAAATAGAGCAGACGGTTGGTATTTCTATGCAAATAGAAGAATTGCCTATAGGAACTATTATAGAAGGAGACGTAGAGCGAATAGTTGTAGAAGAAGAGTCTGTTATTAGTGACGATCCAAATAAAGGCGCATTCCATAAGAAGAAGGAGAAAAACTCCAAAGACTATAACTACGGTATTAAAGATAAAGTAGAAAAGTTTGGCCGATACAAGAAAAAGAAAGGAAAACGTAAGAATAAGTAGAAAGCACATTTGCCAAAACTATAAAGCCATCTTTTTTAAGGTGGCTTTTTTTATTCAACTTAATTAAACCCGTTATAATTCTTAAATTTAGCTGTTAATACAATAGTTTGACATTATTGGCAATAGAAAGAAAGTGAGAATAATCTATGTAATATTTTTATTAGTAGGAATCAAATTTTGCCCCAGAGTTTTGGGGCAAAATTTGATTCCTAATTATTCTTTTGAGGATACTGTTCCTATACCGCCAGGAGTGCCTTATCTCTATAATTTAGCATCTGAATGGACTTTTGCTAATTTAGGAAGTCCAGATTATTTCTCTCCAAAGAATAAAGAATTTGGTGTTCCTGGTGATTTTTTTTCAAATGGAATGCCTTTAAATGTGTTCGGTCATCAGTATGCTAAGTCTGGAATAGCATTTATGGGGATCTATATTGCAGAATATTCTTCCGTACCTCTTTTGAGAGAGTACTTGCAAGCTCGTTTAAAAAATACCTTGGTCAAAGATAGTACCTATTGTCTGCAAATTTACATCAGTTTAGCGGATTCCTGCCAATTAGGTTCTCGGAATCAGTTTGGTTTTTATTTCTCCAATATTTTGATTAATACCAACGATAAAAATGTATTAAATTTCACTCCTCAAATCATTGTTTCACCTACTGCCTATATTACCGATAAAGTGAATTGGTTAGAATATAACTTTCAGTATACTGCAAAAGGAGGAGAACGCTTTATAGTGATGGGTAATTTTACACCTTACAGTAATGCAGATACGATAGCAATTCAAGATGGAGGAATGGAACCTTATTTTAAAAATATTTACTACTACATCGACAACGTTTGGCTCAGCCACTGTGATAGTCTTCCAAAAAGCAATGATATTAAGGTTAGTGCACTGCAAAAAGAACGCTTCTGCTACTCTGATACCACTCAATTATCCGTAAAAATCCAGAATGTTAGTGTAGATTCCATTGATTTTACAAAAGATACCTTAGTTATTTTCACAGAAGTGCTTCATAATGGAACGGTTATTCAAAGCTTTCAGCAAGAAATAGCTGATAATACGCTTAATTATAATGGAAACTTATTGGGGCAAGATAGTAGTATTTCAATTCAGCTGAATCCAATTGATTTTTCCCAATTGGGTAAGACGTACCAATTAAAAATTTATGCCCGCTTAAATAGTGATGAAGACACTACCAATAATATACTAGATACCGTTATCGTGAATGATTTATCATTGGGCACCGTAAGCAGTAGTTCGCCGCTAATTTGCACTGGTAGCACAGTTACGTTAAAAAGTGAAGGAAGTAAGGGTTTTCCCAAATGGGAATGCAGCATGAACCAAACTGATTGGATTATGCTCAGTGAAGATACTGTAGCCACCCATCAGCCGGTGGGTACTACTTTTTACCGTTTTTCTATCTGTGATTTTTACTATTCAGATACGCTACAAGTAGAAGTGAATACTCCGCCCACACCTGTTGATACAACTTACTTATTTTGTAAGGGCTTGGCGTTTAATTTAGTTCCTTCTAAGCAATTATTGAATCAAGGATTTAGTTGGTTTACTTCCTTAAATGATACAGTACCTTTCTTTGAAGGAGATACATTAGCTATTCCGTTTTCTCAAAATCAAATTTTTTATATCGCTTCAAAAGTAGATAGTTGCCTTTCCTTAGAAAGAGGAAAAGTGACGATAGATACAGAAAACTGTGGCATTATTATCCCCAATGTTTTTACGCCCAATGGTGATGGAGTGAATGATTTTTTCTTTTACTCCAGTGCAGTGGGTAGTTTAGTGGATGTAGAAATTTCCACCACTATATTTAATCGTTGGGGAGAGGAAGTGGCTACTTGGGAAGGGAATGTTCCTTGGGATGGCGATGATTTACTCAATGGGACTTACTTTTATAGGGTAACAGCAGACGGGGTAGAGTACAAAGGGAGTGTGATGATTTTGAGGTAAATTAATTATCAATGTATCAATGTAACAATTTATCAACCCGCCTGCCGGAGTGCCGGTAAGTTTAATGAATTAATAGGTCAATTCGCCTTTAGTCGGACAGATTTGTGTTCTTTGCGGTTAATACTATGAAGACGTTAGACCGCTTCCTGCCTGCGGCAAGGCACTGTTAGACTTATTCTCACCTTTTTTTCTTTGCGACCTTTGCGTTAATCTTTGCGTCCTTTGCTGTTAATAGTATGAAGACGTCAGAACGCTGCGGTGTTAGAAGTTAGACTACTTTTGTCGAAATATTAAGCTATTTGTTTCTTAGTGATCTTTGTGGATTTTCTCCGCCAAAGGTCGGACAGGTTTGTGCTCTTTGCGGTTAGTACTTAATTTGTGTCTTTTGTGAAAATATTAGAGTTGTTTGTGGTAAAAGAAAATCATACACTGTTACTCTAAATTTATACTACCTTTACTTTGTTACAATTGTTGTAGTATTTTACCCATATAATGTTACAATATTGTTGTATATTTACCCTTTCAATGTAACAAATTGGTAATATGTCGTTCCATAGGTCATTATTTAATAGTCTTTTAGATTGGAAGAGTCGAGAGAGGAGAAAGCCTTTAATTTTAAGGGGTGCTCGTCAGGTAGGTAAAACGACCTTGGTCAATCAACTCGGAGAAACGTACAAGCATAGAATATTTTTGAATTTAGAACGACGGAAGGATTTATCATATTTTGAAATGGAGGACGTATCCTTAATTTTGGAGCGTCTATTTTTAGAAAATGGCATTTCATTATCATCGATATCAGAAACTTTATTGTTTATTGACGAAATTCAAGAGTCGCCGAAAGCAATTCACTTATTGCGTTACTTTTATGAAGAATTTCCTGAATTACCTGTAATTGCAGCTGGTTCATTATTAGAGTTTGCCATCCATCAAGTAAAGAGTTTTCCTGTTGGCCGGGTTGAGTTTTTATATCTTTATCCGCTTAATTTTCCAGAGTTTTTGAAGGCTTTAAAGTTAGATTTACTTCATGAGCAAATACAGAAAGTTCCTATTTCTAAGGCTGCGCATCATATTTTATTAGAAAAGTTTCACGAGTATGCTATTATAGGTGGAATGCCTGAAATAGTAAAAGAGTACAGTGTATCAAAAAGTATCACTGAGTTACCACGAGTGTATGAGAGTATTTGGGGAAATTATAAAAATGATGTTGAGAAGTACGCAAATAATGAGACAGATAGAAAGGTAATTAAACACATAATCAATACAGCTCATGCTTATATAGATCAGCGAATAAAATTTCAGAATTTTGGAAACTCTACTTATCGTTCTCGAGAAGTTGGTGAGGCATTTAGGAGCCTAACGGATGCTAAAGTGATTCAGATTATATATCCAACTACTAATGTACAACCGCCTACTATTTCTGATGTAAAGAAGTCCCCAAGGTTACAATTTCTAGATACTGGAATTTTGAATCATTCGTTAAATATTCAAGGTCAAATGTTAGGCAAATCAGATTTATGTGATACGTTTAATGGTGCAATTATTCCGCATTTAGTAACACAAGAATTACAATCTTTAAATAAACTATCATCTTATCCACCACAGTTTTGGGTACGAGAAAAGCGGCAATCATCAGCAGAGGTCGATTTAATTTATACCTATCAGGATAAAGTAATTCCAATAGAAATAAAATCAGGTAGTAAAGGGACGCTAAAATCATTGCATCAGTTTATAGAGCGAGCAGGTCATCCTTATGCAATACGACTATATGCAGGAGAGTTTAAGATTGAAAAGGCCAAAACAAATTCAGGTTATGAATTCTTTCTGATGAATTTACCATATTATTTAGGAACTAAAATACCGGAGTACGTGAAGTTGTTTGTTGAGAATGATATAAATCAGTTTGATAATGTTTCAATCTAATAAGGTATTAATATAGTCATATATCAATCCTTCACTAGTTGGTCAAGTAATTATTAATCACACAAAAAAAGCAGATGAAAACTCATCTGCTTTTTTATATCTATTTATTGTTGAGATTAGTAAATCGCAGGAAACTGCTGAGGTTTTGCCTCATGCATTAAGTTGTAAACCGTTTCCACCATATCTTCAATACTTGGCTTAGAGAAATAATCTCCATCGGTACCATAAGCAGGTCGGTGATTTTTAGCTGCAAGCGTTACTGGCTCCGCATCTAAATCGAAATAAGCTTTCTGTCCTTCCAATACTTGTTGCATCATATACGCTGAAGCACCACCTTCTACATCTTCATCTAAGAAAACTACTCGGTTGGTCTTTTTAATAGAAGCGCCAATCATACCATTCTTATCAAAAGGCATTAAGGTTCTTACATCGATCAATTCTACTGAAATTCCTTCTTCTGCTAATTGTGCAACTGCTTCTTCGGCCAAATTACAGGTAGAACCATAAGAAACTAAAGTTACATCAGTACCTTCTTTAACAATCTCAGGCACGCCTAATTCTACTTGAAACTCGCCTAAGTTAGTTGGTAGCTTTTCTTTAGATCGGTAGGCATTTAACGGCTCTATAATTAAACCTGGGTCATCACCTTTTAATAAGGTGTTGTACATTCCTGCAGCTGAGGTTAAATTCCTTGGCACACATACGTGAATTCCTTTTATGCTGTTGATAATGGTTCCCATAGGAGAGCCTGAATGCCAGATTCCTTCTAGTCGGTGACCTCTAGTTCGCACAATTAAGGGTGCTTTTTGTCCGCCTTTTGATCGGTAATGAAGTGTCGCCAAATCATCACTCATAATCTGAAGTGCGTATAATAAGTAATCCAAGTATTGAATTTCTGCAATAGGTCGCAATCCTCTCATGGCCATTCCTATCCCTTGACCTAATATCGTTGCTTCTCGAATACCGGTATCGCTAACTCTAAGCTCTCCGTATTTTTCTTGCATGCCCTCTAGGCCTTGGTTTACATCACCAATTTTACCAGAATCTTCTCCGAAGATGAGTGTGTTTGGATATTTTGCAAATAAAGCATCAAAATTATCTCTCACCACTAATCGGCCATCTACTTGCTCTGCATTATCATCGTAAGTTGGTTTAATTTCCTTGATATGCATTGGGCTCTCCGCCGACTCAGAATACAAATGTGAACTGTATCGCTCGCCATTTACGGTGGCACTGTAGCCCAACCAATTAATTAAAGCTTGCTTAGTGGATAAATTCTCTTGTTTTATGATTCGTAAAATTCGTTTACCTGCTGAAATAATGTCTTTTCTAATTGGCTCTGCTGATGATTTTAATGGATTAATCAGTTCATTTATTTTTGTTGCATTAGTCGACTCATCTGCAATTGCTTGCATTAAAGCTACAGCTTCATCTCTATCTGCTTTAATTGGGTTGATAAAATCTTCCCAAGCCATTTTCTTTTCGTCTCTAACTTGCTTTTTAGCAGTCTCACGGATCTCATCTAATTGCTCTTGTGTAGCAATTCCTTTTTCAATTATCCACTTACCAAACTGATTAATACAGTCGTATTCTGCCTCCCATCCTAAACGCTCTTTTGATTTATAACGCTCATGAGATCCTGAAGTAGAGTGGCCTTGCGGCTGAGTAACTTCTTCTACATGGATTAAAACTGGAATATGCTGCTCTCTTGCAATTGCAGTTGCTTTCTCATAGGTTTCAATAAGGTGAGCATAATCCCATCCTTTAGTTTTTAAGATTTCATAGCCATTACTGCCTTTTCCATCACGCTGAAAACCTTTTAGTACTTCAGAGATACTTTCTTTTGTCGTCTGGTATTTTTTAGGAACAGAGATACCGTGTCCATCATCCCAAACCGACATCACCATCGGAATTTGTAAAACACCTGCTGCGTTAATAGATTCCCAAAATAAGCCTTCTGAGGTAGAAGCATCACCGATGGTTCCAAAAGCAATTTCATTTCCATCTACAGAGAAATTATTTTCTCCTTTCAATTCTGCTACATTTCTATAAATTTTAGAAGCTTGTGCTAAACCCAAAAGGCGTGGCATTTGGCCTGCAGTAGGTGATATGTCTGCAGAGGAGTTTTTTTGTTCGGTTAAGTTTTTCCAAGTACCGTCATCATTTAAACTACGAGTAGCAAAGTGACCATTCATAGATCTACCTCCAGAGGCTGGCTCTAATTCTACACTTGGGGTAGCATAAAGTTGTGCAAAAAACTGACGAACAGTTAATTGATCTATCGCCATCATAAAAGTCTGATCTCTATAATAACCGGATCTAAAATCTCCGTTTTGGAAAAATTTAGCCATTGCTAGCTGAGGTACTTCCTTACCATCACCGAAGATGCCAAATTTAGCTTTACCTGTAAGCACTTCTCTACGGCCAAGCAATGAAGTTTCTCTACTTAAAACAGCTAAGGAGTAGTCAGACAAGATGTTTTTGGTAAATTCATCTTTGCTCAATTTCTTTGTGCTTGAAATATCTAGGGTCGCTTCTTTGCTCATGAATTGTAGTATTTAAAAATTTGCTTTGCGAAATTACCAAAAAATACACTTTTTTTGAAGCATTAAATTGATCAAAAAAGAAAGCAGGAGGGGAATCCCTCCTGCTCAATTGTGCCTCTGAAAGTGTAAAGGATGATTAAAATTGTTTAACTGTAGTTTTATTAATCAGCTGAAAGGCACAAGGCAAGTTACCGCTTTTTTATGAATTATAGAAATTCTAGCATGTTAACTTTTCCTTAATTATTGGTTTTTATTGATTAAATCAAAAATACTCAGTGAAAAAATATAATTTAATTGGTTGCTGCTATTCTTACTCACCTTCATCGTATAGCTGTTCGTTTTTTTCGGAGTTGACTTAGCGACGGCAAAGAGTGAGGAAACCCCAAGTAAGATGGAACAACTTAAAACCAGATAGATTTTTTTTAAACTAGGTATTGTTTTCATAATTTTTACTTTATCACAGTTCTTACGGTATCTATATTCTGACTAGAAACACTAGGTAGTAGTGGGCAATCAAGACAGTTTAGTCCATTCTCTAACATAATCCATGTTTCACCAATCATATCACCATCATATTCATTGGTAACATTTTTAATATCGTAGATAATCGCTTCACTACCTTCTTCAAGTACTATTTTAGAGCCAATTGGCAATAAAATATGAACTTTTACTTCTTGCCCTCTTAGTCGGTCATCTAAATCAAAATATAGGTAAGGGCTTATTTTTAGAACAGAGTCTTTTAACAGATAAGAATAATTGATTTTTTCAGCTCGTTCTCTAGCTTCTTTTCTTGTTTTTCCTTTTGCTAGCTGTTCTACTACTATTTCAATTTTATTACTTCTTGAAGGCAGCACATCTACCTCTAAATTGTCATAATAAACTTGTCCGTCTTCTATCCATAAATTTCCGACCTCTGGTGGAAAGCTGAAATTATTATATAAATCATCATCTTCTGTTAGGGTATTTAAATATAGGGTGTTGGAATTACTTTTCCATTCTATATTACTTTTAGTTTTTTGATTATTTGTAAAATCGGAGAACGTCGTAGACCCAATATAGAAACTTAATACTATTCCAGATACCCATAAGGATATTAGGCCTATACCTATTGCTTTATTGTTGGTTTTTAAATTAAATATTAATTTAATAGCACCATAAATTAAGGCAATTACAGGTATTCCTAGAATCAAAACTAAAGCAGCAATGGTTAAGGTAGAATTAGTGCCTGTGCCAATTAAAGCATGTATTATATCATAGGATTTGATTTGAAATACACTGCTATCACTAACCACAGTAACTACATCTGAATTAAAAGCAGTAGCCATTAGTACGATTAAAACCGAAATTCCGATAATAAGTAGAATAATTCCTACAAACTTGACAAAGAATTTTAGGATAAATAGAATCACCATACCAATAAAGGTGAAGAACTTAGAGAGTACATTGCTTAATCCATTGGCAGCATTTTTTGCACCCTCACCATTAAAAGAGTCTTTTAAGTCGTTAAACTTATCTTCTACAGTTTTCTTAATGTTATCTACATTCACTGCTTCTCCCTTCATCTCTAATTTCTCAGCTGTAGTTTTAGCTTTTGGGATTACTATCCATAAGATAATGTATGGGATAAACCCTATGCCCCAAACGAAGAAGGCAAATAAGAAAACAATTCTAATCCAAATTCTATCAATGCCAAAGTAATGACCAATTCCGGCACAAACACCCCCAATTACTTTATCATCC
>TARA_R110002049_G_scaffold160060_5_pt1 | contig 10561 bp, 8 predicted proteins | sample TARA_R110002049 | Tara Oceans TARA_R110002049 (sample SAMEA4396941) | marine metagenome | biome: Polar Biome; feature: [SRF] surface water layer (ENVO:00010504); material: water (ENVO:00002006), including particulate matter (ENVO:01000060) such as... | depth 5 m
GCTGATTTTACATGATGCAGACAGTTTATGTGACGCGCCGGGAACACACCAAATGGATCCTGCTCTGTTCACTTCCGAATACTGGCGTGAACAGGGATTAATAGTGGGTGAAGCCCCAGGCCGGGGCAGCAGTCTGTTTTTACAGGTAACACCGACCGAACAGTGGGTGTTAAGGCCCTATCGCCGAGGTGGCATGGCAGCCAAGCTCAGTGAAAAACGCTATTTATGGACCGGCGCTGAGCGAACCCGGGCATTTCGAGAATTGCGTTTAACGGCCGCGCTTTTCGAGCAGGGCCTGCCGGTGCCCCGTCCTGTAGCAGGCTGCGTTACCCTCTATGGGTTTACTTATGAAGCTGCGTTGATCACCGTACGTATTACCGGTGCAAAAGCACTGGCCGAGCTGTTGGTCAACGATGAAGCCGATGAAGCGCTGTTACACCGCGTCGGCGTTATGATTCGACGCTTTCACCAAGCAGGGCTTGACCACGTTGACCTGAACGCGCGTAATATTCTGGTCGACCCCAGCGGAGCGCCATGGTTGATTGACCTTGACCGCTGCCGCCTGCGGGCGGCGGGAAAATGGCGGGCAGGTAACCTGGACAGGCTGGAGCGTTCCATCAAGAAGTTCACTGAAGCACCGCTTATGCCAACCATTTATAATGGGTACTGCAGCTAAGTTCCTGCAGGTGCTTGCAATTTTTACTTTTATTATAGCTAATTGCCGGGCGTAGTGATGGCACTCAAAAGCCCTCGCTGGCAGGCACGATAGCTTCCCCACAACACCGCAAGCCAAAAGGTATAAATCATTACTCCGCTATTATGGGTTAAAAACGCCTGAGAGAGGCCGAAATCGATATAAGTAACGGGCAGCAATGCCCCTGCTACTGCCAATGACCTAAGTACTAAATTAGGAGCATGTAGCTGCTGCATGAAAAGACGTAAAGGCAGTAAATAGAGCACCAATAAGGCAAGTAGGCCCAAAGCGCCCCTCTTAGCGGTAGTATCAACAAATTCATTATGCGCATGTTCATATTGCACAACGCCAGGATCAATTACCCCAGCTTCTGCAAGCGACTGCATCCCCTGTTGATAACCATTATGGCCCCAACCGAGGATAGGTTTATCCATTATTAGATGAGAAGCACCTTTCCACATCTCAAAACGAGCTCCCACTGAGGAAGTTCGGCTCTCGCCGGTCACGTAGCGCTCGATATCATCCACCGCCTGGTGAACGCGTTGTTGAACACCGAGTTGCGGCACTGAATAGATGCATAGCGCCCCAACCACAATTACCGCTAAGGCGCCAATTTTCAAAGGAGTAGCCAAATCACGACCATAGGCTCGATAAAGCACCCACAGCACAATAGGTAATCCTACCCACCCACCACGGCTGCCGGAAAATAGTGACCCTAGGACACCGCCTATGGCACCTAGTCCAAGTAACAGCAGCCAGCGCTTGGGATGGTTATGTGAAACTGCCCATCCCATACCCGCCAAGCAAAGAATGCCCGTAAGCATACTAATATTGCCAAACTGAATGACATGTGTATATCCACCTGCACGCTCAACACCAACGACCAACTTTTGCCAAGCACCCCAACCACCGATCACTATTCCCCCCAGCGCTAATCCACCCCATAGCCAGGCAAGCCGCGGTGGATAAGCCAATATTAAAGCCAAAACAGGAATCGCTAATAAAAATCTTAATGGCTTGTCAGCGCCTCGAAGCCCCTGTCCATCACTCCAAGCTTCAAGTAACCCCACTACAGCAAAAAAAAATAAAGCACTAGCGACCAGCCAGTCACGACGATCAAACCTTGTCTTAGCACTGGTAAAGGGGAGCGCAATACTACCTAACAGCAACAGTACGGCTCCTATTGAATACCCTGAAGGTATAATTAGCGCCACGGCGCCTAACAACAGCACAGCGAAAGAGGTGTACCAGCGCAATAGCGAAAACTGAGAAGGAATAAAAGTAAGCGGTGATTGATTCATCAATATGTCCGTTTGGGCACGGGGCGGTGAAAAACTGCTATTCTGACAGACTATTTAGAGCTTGGCAGCCAATCCCTTCCCAGCGTTTAAAATACCAGAGGCAAAAAGTATAATCCTGCGACAAGCAACTGCCTTTAAAATTCATTTATTATTTTACCAGCATTTGTTCTGACGACGCCAACTGCCCTGTTTTCTCAAAATATTTTTGCATCACTAACAAACCAACAAGGTGCTCTTGTTTTTTATTTAAAAAAGGCTTCACATAATTATTAGCATTTTCAATAATATTCTTTGCTTCATTAGGATGCTGCTGATAATAAATTAATTTTTCTTCTAAATCTGAGTAATCATCAGCAAGCTCAACATAATGAAAGCTTGGCTTAAGCGTTCCTTCCATGAACCAAGTTTCATATTTAGGTCTAGTCATAAAGCATAATGAATTAGAGGCCATAATCCACTTTAAATTCGTTGCCACATCATTACCTTCAATGCTCAGTATAAACTTATAGTTCAACTGTTCATTGACGCTCATATAGGAACGCCCCCAAGGTTTTCCCTGAGCATTTTTACGACTGTCACCCACATTACACAGGGGGTGATGGTAATATTTTTCTACGAAGGCTTGTCGATGTGGCTGATGACAAGCACCACGCCACACTAACTGATTTTTTTTCTCATCAAAATTAAGCGCATCATTTACAAAGAAATAATGTCTTACTCGATTTAGCTTTAGTAGCACCGACTGCTGATTATCCGGGCTAATCGGGCGACTTTTTACAAAAGTAGGTTCTTCGGGTATTGTACGAATATCACCCGGCCAAAAATGGAATTTTAAAGGTTTCTCAAAACGCGATAAATAGCACTTCATATCAATATAGTAAGACCAACTTTTCTGTTTTGAAAAACCACCTACGTCTAGTGCTTGATCATTCAGCTCTAACGGCTTAGAAAGCTGGTTATAGTAATTTACTCGGCTTTCAATATAAGATTTTTCACTTCCTAACGGTAACCTCTCAAAGGCAGTGAGATATTTTTTCCGTTCGAAGAAATAATATTGCCGGGGTAAGCCTATTTCCAAGACACCCTTGCTATAAAATAGAAACTTATGGTAATTAGCTTTCAAGCGTTCGATCAAGGTCATAAAACCAAGCCAGTAATATTACAAATAAGTGTTATGTAGTACGATATAGCAAAAGATAAGCATCCATCATCGCATCAGGAGAAAACCTCTCTAATTGCTTAAAAGCATTAAATGACAATGTACTTCGAAGCTGTTCATTTTTTATTAATGCTTCAAGGCCTTCAACTAGCTCTTCAGAGTTATTGGGCGGCACTAGAATGCCAGTTTTTTTATGCTTGACAATATCGGGAATACCACCAACATCACTGGCAATAATAGGGACTTTAGCATTCATTACATCTAGAAGTACCGATCCTAGCCCTTCATTTCGCGAAGGGAATGCAAAAAGGTCTAACATTGGCAGATAGTCACCAATATTAGGCTTGAAGCCCATCCAAAGGACATTGCTTAACGAGGCACTCTCCTGACGTAGAATTTGCTCGTCCTCCCCTCTCCCAAAAAATACAAACAATACTTCTGGCCGTGTAACCTGGAATTGACGAGCTGCCTCTAATAACACTCGCTGTCCTTTATGGCGATCCACCAGAGCACCAACATGGCCGACGATAAAACGCTCGGAATAACCATCACGTAGCTCCTTTACGACGTCTGGATTCGGTGAAACGGGCGTGAAGGCGCTTGGAATAATGGGAATTTTTTGAAAAGTTAATGTGCTTATTTCCTGCGCTATGGCACTCGATATAGCGACGCAGTAGTGAGCATTACGATAAAAAGCCTTATTACTTAGTTTACGCTTAATAGGGGTATCGACGCGGCGAGTAATAATATATGGCGTTTGGAACAGCTTGCTATGTAGCCATGCCCAATGAACTGCTTTTGCCTCATGTGCATGCACGACATCGGCTTTACCTGCATGCCAATGCCCTGCTAATTGATGCCTAGCATTAGTAAATTTCAAACCTGGAGTACCTGCTAACTCATCGCGTAAAGGGGACGACGGCTTGCAGACCAGCGTCTGGCGCTCTATTCCATCCGCACCAGCTAATGCTTGGATCAATAGGACGGTTTGACGCTCTCCCCCGCGGAATCCTCTAGCCAGATTGACATGAATGATGTGCAAAAACGCCTCACTGGGGATACGGTGACTGTAAAGCCGCTATAATAGCATTCGCTACCCACTTTCTAACAGGATCGAAACATTTATGCCCGCTGGCGTTAGCGTTGTTATCATCACTCGAAATGCTGCCTCAACTTTACAAAATACGCTGGATGCCGTGCAGTGTTTTGAAAACGTAGTGATTTACGATAACGGTTCAAGCGATGATACCTTCCGCATTGCGGCGAGTTATCCGAACGTTTCACTACATCAAGGTGATTTTATTGGCTTCGGGCCCACCAAACGTCACGCCGTTTCGCTAGCCAAGCATGATTGGATACTCTCCCTTGATGCCGACGAAGCACCTTCCTCAGAACTCATCGAATCAATCACAACGTGGGTTAACAACGCCTCACCTAGCGATCTGGGGGAAATATTGCGTGAGAATTGGATGATGGGTCAGCCAGTCCACTACTCTGGATGGGGAAATGACTGGTTAATTCGACTCTTCGATCGTCGCAGTCATAATTTCAATAATGCCATGGTTCACGAAGCAATATCAGTGAACAGCATTAGCCGCGTACAACGCTTATCGGGTACTATTAAGCATACAGCCGTAACAGATTTGTCACAGTTTCTAGAAAAAATTAATCGTTATTCAAACATTCGCGCTGAATCTGGAAAACTGAAGAATTACTCAGTATTAGCCATTTTTTTCAAAGCAGTCTTCGCCTTTCTACGAACTTATTTTCTACAGCAGGGCTGGCGCGATGGCTGGAGAGGATTAGTAATAGCAGTTTCGAATGCTAATGGTGTGTTTTGGAAATATATGAAAAACTTCTTAAAGATCAAGAATTAAATTTAAAAAAACTTTTGACAATAGGTTCTATCATGGAAGACGTGCCGACGGCAGTTATTGCCATCCGTAACTTGAACAAGACAACTGGCGCTGCAAGAATCGCTCTGCAACAAATTTCAATTTTAAAAAACTTGGGATATCACGTAACTATCATATGTGAAAAAATTAATAAAGAAACAATTGTTCCCTATGGCGTGGATTTAAAGATTATTAAAAAAATCCCACTAAGTAGTTACATAAGACGACTCTGGTTTAGCAAGCGTGCTAATGCTTGGTGTCAAAATAATAAGCCCTCTCTTATTATCAGCCATGGCGATATGGAAAATGCAAACATAATTTTTATGCATAACTGTGTGGATTTAGCACAAGAAATAATTTATCCAAAATCGACTCAACAACAAAAAAGCGTTTCAAAAATACATAATAAAGTTCTAAGAAAAGGTAGCTATCAGCATGTTGTTGCCAACTCTCAGTTAATGGCTAATGATTTAACTACTCGTTACGATATTCCGGCTCAAAAAATAAGCATCTCTTATCCTGGTTTTGACGCACATCAATTTAATGCCTTCAAAAAATCAATATTTAGACAGAAGAAGCGAGATGAGCTTGGTATTAAACAAGAAGAAAAGCTCATCGGCTTAATCACCTCGGGTGATTTCAAAAAAAGAAACTTAGATTTTTTCATTGAAATTTCGAGAGATTTGGTAAACACAACCAATGCTTTATATCGTTTTTTAGTAATAGGACAGGGAGAGATAGAAGCCTATAAAGAAAAAGCAGTAAGACTAGGCGTCGATCAATATTTTATATGGAAAAAAACGGTTCCTGAGGTAGAGCATTACTACGCTGCTTTAGATCTCTTTGTTTTGCCTGCACATATCGAAGAGTTTGGTTGTGTTATATTAGAAGCGATGGCATGTTCTACATTGACCCTGATGTCCGAACGTGTTGGTGCTGGTGAGCTACTCAAGGGCGAGTTAAGGAATTTAATTGTAAAGGGTTATCTTTCAGAGCAGTGGGCGGAAAAAATTGAGAGTCTCATGCTTAAAGATAATGCATTTATAAACAACCAGCTTGTTGAGACAGCTAGCCATTACACCTATGAATATCAATATCAAGCGCTGCAAGCCTTAATTTCAGCTCACCTCAATGTGAATATCAAGGATGATATATGTTCGTTTCATTCAGAGAAATCAAAAAACAAATAAAAAATAGCAATGAAATTATTTTAAGTGACAATAATATTTTGTCCTATGGATCAAATCGAATTTGTTATTTAGATGAATCCAACCCGTCAACATTAATAAAAATTGCTCGGCACCCAGAAAGCTGGAAAAAAGATCATCGGCAAAGCTTTTCAGAATGGTATGTATCAAAAACTGTTGCGCCTAAGAATACCGAATGCTGCATTAGCCTCTGTCAAAGTTGGGTAAGAACGAATAAAGGACCTGGCTTAGTTGTCGAAAGAATTGTTGATGACCAAGGTCAGTCCATTACTTTGCGCAAGCTTTTATTTAGAAAAGAGCTCACCGTTGAGTATGCATTACTTTTAGTAGAAAAAATTGTTTATAAGTTCTCCACTACTGGCATTCCTGCCTCTGACTTTAATATAGATAACTTTGTTATAGAGGGGAATCATACTAATAATAAACTGATTATGATTGATGGTTTCTCTCCTAAAAAACTAAACCTAAAAACGCGTTTACTGTTACAGAGCAAAGTATTGTCGAATTATTATACCAAGCGAAAGTGGCGGAAAACAAAATCAAGATTTACCGACTGTGCACAAAAAGTTTATGCTGGAGATTATAATTTTGCCGCAGCCATGCCTCTGAGTGATAACTCAAACAGTGATGGTTTCAAAGCTAATCAATGAAATGAATTTGCCTGAAAAAGTAGGTTGCATATGAATCCTCGTGCTATTCGAAAAATAGCAATCATCACTATCGGCCTTTGTCTGGGCTATACCGTCACGGTACTAACCCGCCTGCCTTGGTGGACGCTATTTTTTGTGGCTGCCGTATGGATTGGTGTGGGCTTAAAGCTGCGCTGGGGCCAGCCTGACAATGCCCGTTACCGCAAAATGTGGCCCTGGTCGCTGTTGCCGCTTAGCTTGTGGGGCGTTTACGTCTACTTGGCAGATAGCTTCGGCATTGTCGACCTGGGCGCGGTGTTTTTTCATCTCCAGGCAGGCATGGCCGAGCACGGCGGCGCTGGTAAAATGCTTACCGCGGTGCTTTATACGCTGATCATGATTGGCGTGCTGGCATCCGTCACGTGGCTGTCGCGTCATGACCAGCGCTGGCGGTTAGCCGAGCGCTTTTTCGCTATTTTGTTATTGGCAAGCAACCCGCTGCTTTTTGGTCTGGGCCAACGCAGCGCAGCTATTGTTACCGACGATGGTGCCTGGCTGGATCGTCGCTATAAGCCGCCCCCCGCTGAAGCGCTTAGAGACGCCCCGAACTTACTTCTCTTGTATCTAGAAAGCATTGAGCGCACCTACGCCAACGATATATTCGAGGATGCCTATGCCAATCTCAACGCACTGGGTGAACGAGGTGCGGTCTTTGAAGGTGTCCGCCAAATGGATAACACCGGCTGGACAATGGCGGGGATGATTGCCAGCCAATGTGGCGTGCCTTTAATGCCAGCGGGCCTCCTTCACGACAGCCAGTTTGACCCTCTCTCTAAGGTCGTTCCCGGCGTTGATTGCCTTGGCGATATACTCGCGGCGCAGGGCTACCAGCTCAGCTACTTGGGCGGTGCCAGCACTCAGTTTGCAGGTAAAGGGCTGTTCTACCGCGGCCACCAATTCAACACCGTAAAAGGGCGTGAAGAGTTAGAGCCGCAGCTGACAGATCCAGAATATGTAAACAGTTGGGGACTTTATGACGACACGCTTTATGACATTACCGCCGACGAAATACGGCGACTGGACAAAGAGAATAACGGCCCATGGGGCGTGGTAACTCTTAATTTAGCAGGCCATGCGCCCAATGGTTATCCCTCTCAATCTTGCGTAGAACAACAGGGCGCGTTTGACGGGCAGGATATTCTTTACTCCGTAGAGTGCTCAACTTGGCTGGCCCGAGATTTAATTGAGCGTTTGGAGTCGGAGGGGCTTCTCGACAACACATTGGTCGTGGTTCTCAGCGACCACCTGACCATGCGGGTGTCGGTGTGGGATCAATTGACCGCTTTAGACCGCGACAACACGCTTATCATGCTGGGTGATGATATTCAGCCACAGCGTATTCGCCGTGATGCCACCATGCTGGATGTCTTCCCCACCCTGTTGGATGCGCTGGGCTTTCGCTTGGAAGGCCAGCGTGCGGGGCTGGGCACTTCATTATTTAGTGATCAGCGTACGCTGGTGGAAGCACACGGTATCGAAGTGCTCAATGAGCGCTTACAGGAAGAGACAGCGCTGCAGCACCGTCTCTGGGAAGGTATCTCACCCCAGCGCCGTGAGCCCGACGCGTCCTCTTCTCAAGAGCAAACCGTAGAGACACCCGCTGACCGAGCCGATGAAGTGGAGCTTATCCATTAGCTATCACGCTCTCCCGTTGATGAGCCGCGTGAATCTGTTCGTAGACCTGGTCAACGCTCAGTTGGTTAAGGCAGTTGGTATGCCCCAATGGGCACGTGCGCTGAAAGCAGGGAGAGCAAGAGAGCGCCAGGTAGTGAATCACTGCATTATCGGTCAACGGCGGCGTGTAGGCTGGCGATGAAGAGCCATATAGCGCATGGATGCGAACGCCTACTGCTGCGGCCACATGCATTAAGCCCGAGTCATTGGTGACCACTTGCCGGCAGTCCGCCAGCAAGTCAACGGCATCGGCCAACTGTGTTTTGCCGCATAGGTTATGGGCATGGGCAAGCCCCTGCGTTATTTCCTCGCCTGCTGGGTGATCCTTGGCACCGCCCAACACCCGTACTTCAAAACCTTCTTCTACCAAGCGTTTTGCTAACGTGTGAAAGTAACTGATCGGCCACTGCTTGGCGGGGCCGTATTCAGCGCCCGGCATCATGCCAATCGCCGTGCGTGATGAAAGCGAATGCGTCAGGCGTAAATTAACCAGATTATCGCGATCAATCTGCAGCCGCGGCTTGGGCAATACAAAGTCGCCGCTGGTCGCTTCTTCAAGGGGCAGCCCTAGCGAAACAAAGCGCTTTACCGTTTGATCCAGCACCTGCTTGTCGAGCTTACGGCGCTCCTTGAGAAGACCGTAGCGATGCTCGCCCATAAACCCGACACGCTCGGGAATGCGTGCCATAAAAGGCACCAACGCGGCCTTCCAAGAACGCGGCAATACAATCGCGCGATCGAATCGCCCCCTTAGGCGGCTGGCGAGTTCGCGGCGGCTGGCCAAACCAAATTCGCCATGACCAACCGCCAGCGGCAACACCTCATCCACCTCGGGCATGCGTTCTAAAATAGGCTGCGACCACGCGGGCGCGACCACCCCTATCGTCGCACCTGGCTGGCGAGCTTTTAAAGTCATAAACAGGCTTTGTGCCATGACCATATCACCGACCCACGAAGGGCCAACCACCAGCAAGCGCTGAGCTGAGTTAGCCATTTAGCCACCCCAAGTAGGCCTTAACCCCTTGAGCAACGGTTTTAAACTCCACATCGCAGCCACTGGCGCGTAGCTGGTTAATGTCAGCCCGGGTATAACTCTGATAGCGTCCTTTAAGTTCTTCGGGGAAGGCAATGTAGTCAATCTCACCTTTACCGTAAAAATCGATAACGGCTTCACCAATCGCTTTGAAAGGCTCTGCGCGACCAGTACCAAGATTGAAGATGCCCGACTGGTCAGGATGATCCAGAAACCAGAGATTTACATCGACCACATCGCCGACATAAACGAAGTCGCGGCTCTGCATACCCGCCTCATACCCACCATAGGCGCCGAACAGCTTCAGGGTTTCGCCGTTACGGATTTGCAGATGATTATGGTACGCCACACTGGCCATTTTGCCCTTATGCTGTTCCCGCGGGCCGTAAACATTGAAGTATCGAAAGCCCACCACTTGTGTGGTCAACTCGCTCCACCGCGCACGCACGTGCTGATCGAACAGCAGTTTGGAATAGCCGTAAACGTTGAGTGGCTTTTCGCACTCCGGTACCTCTTTGAAAACCTCGCTGCCGCCATAGGTCGCCGCCGATGACGCGTACAGGAAGGGAATACCCTGCTGCTCGCAGTAGTTAAGCAGCACTTTGGAGTACTCGAAGTTATTTTCCATCATGTAGTGGCCATCCCACTCGGTGGTATCCGAGCAGGCGCCTTCGTGGAAAATGGCATCAATGGTAGGCAAGTCGACGCTTTCCCCTTTCAGGGCAGCTTTTACTCTGGCAAGGAAGTCATCTTTATCCAGATAATCCGCCAGCGTGCAGTCGGCCAGGTTGACGAATTTGGTGCCATCGCGCAGATCATCGACCACCATTACATCGTTTCGGCCACGGGCATTCAGTGCTTTCACTATGTTGGCCCCGATAAAACCGGCACCGCCTGTTACCACAATC
>TARA_R110002049_G_scaffold114739_1_pt1 | contig 10551 bp, 10 predicted proteins | sample TARA_R110002049 | Tara Oceans TARA_R110002049 (sample SAMEA4396941) | marine metagenome | biome: Polar Biome; feature: [SRF] surface water layer (ENVO:00010504); material: water (ENVO:00002006), including particulate matter (ENVO:01000060) such as... | depth 5 m
GCAGGCATAGCGACTTCAACCAGCTTTATGGGTCCTGAGCCTAGTGCGGGTAATAGGCTAACAGCCATGATGGCGGATCTCTACGGGCAGCAAGAAACGGATGATCTTATCTCGGGGAAGATCACTCTCGAAGAGCTCGGGGGCATGGAGAAATTCCAGCCGCTCGTCGGTAGGGCAATCGAACTCAGCCGTTCAGACTCCTCCCAGATTTCCGAAGGTCGGCCCATGATTGGAGTTGAAAATGAGTAGCAAAGGCAAGAGCACTGCCCAGCGGAAGATAGAGATTGCCGCTGCGATCAAAGATTGGGCTGAGGAAAAGGTGAAAGAGGGCACCCTGGATCAATACGTGTTCCGTGGTCAGCTAAACAGAAGTGAGATCGCGGCAGAGCTCGGGGTCTCTCGTTCTACTTTGTCCTCATCAAACGATCTGGCACGTGCGGAACTGGAGAAGATCGAGAGAACATTTCTGAACTTGCAGCCGCGTCCTCAGAATTCCGGAGCGGGCGATCGGCAGATTACGTCGAGCGCCCTGGAAAGTAAGCTGGCGAATACCGAGCGAGAACTTAATTCGCTCCGCCAACGACTTGCGGTGAAGACCGCCGAGAACGAAGAACTGAAAAAGAAGCTGGCATCCAGAAATAGCCTTCTCGACGATATCATCCCAACAGGCCGGAGGGTGCAGATATGAGCATGCCGGGCGCAAAGTTTTGTGTTCGGAGCCGCGCTGCCTTCGCACCAATTGATGAGAACGGCGCGGGCTCATTGTCAATGGGGGCGGCGCGGCCCGCAGCGCAGCGAGGACACGGGCCCATTGATGATGAGCCTGGGCTGTTCCAATTGGATGCGGAAGAAGGCAAGCGGACCGATACACAAAACGGCTTTGTGTTTGGTGAGCGCTTGTTTGAGCAAAGCGACAAGGCGAACATCATTCGCTTCTTTGCCGAGGAAACCATGTTCCCCGGTATCGGCAACGTGCGGGCGTCCAAGTTGGTGGAGAGATTTGGCGCCGGACTCTTGGCCGCTATCTCTAATAGAGATGCCGGTATCTATGAAACAATACCGGAAGATACCGCAAATGTGTTGTTCGAGAACTTTGCAGAGGCGGCGGCCGGTGCGGAACTCGCGATGTATCTTGATACACTCGGCGTTGACAGATGGCTTGGAAGGAAGGTTGTCAAAGCTTGGGGGCAACTTGGCGCTGAAAAGCTCCGCGAGAATCCGTATCTCTTGATCAGCTGGGTTCCGTGGGGAAAGGTTGATCAGATTGGCAAGCGTGTGGGTGTTGCTGCGGAAGACCCAATGCGCCTCTGCGCTGCATGCGAACACGTTTTGTATACCCGCTTGGGCCAAGGCCATACTTGGACGTCGCTAACGGAGGCGAAAGCGCGGCTCGATGATCTGATAGGCCACAAGCTTGCTCAAAGCGCCATTGATGCGTGCATCGGAGATAATGGGGCGGTTCTCAATGGCGATGGCCTACAGCCGCTCGGCGCGGCGATCATGGAGCGATTTGTCGTTCGCCAAGCCCGCGCGCGCGAGCCTGAACAGGAAGACCTGTTTGCTGGCATGTTGCTTTCGGAAGCCGAATTCACGCGCCTCCTCGGTGAGATCCAAGATGAACAAGGCTTCAGCTTCACGGATATGCAGCTCAGAGCCATCAGGAGCGTGCTGGAGCACCGGTTTAACAATTTTGCAGGCTATGCCGGCAGCGGCAAGACAAGCGTCCTGAAGGCTGTCTGTGCGCTTGCAGAGGCATGCGGACTGAAGATCCACCTGATGGCGCTTTCTGGCCGGGCTGCCAAGCGCATTACCGAAGCAACTGGATACCAGTCATGCACCATCGCTCGTTTCACAAGGAACCACAAAGGTAGTGAGCTTGAGCATGCAAATCTCATTCTGGTCGACGAAGCCAGCATGGTCGACTTGCCTGACCTATACCGACTCCTCCGTATCGGCGTAAATGCACGGGTATGTCTGGTTGGAGATCCGGCGCAACTGCCGCCTATCGGCTTCGGCGCTCCATTTGCTGACTTGGTCGAGTATCCTGACGTTAACAAGGTCGTTCTCGATAAGGTTCATAGGCAAGATGAAACCACCGGCATCCCGACCATTACCAAGAATATTCGCAACGGCGTTCCGGATTTGCTGAAGGCTTACTCCGGCTTGGAGGACGGCGTCCAATATCTTTTTGCAAGGGAAGAGGATGCGCCCGACCAGATATATGCGATCGGCAAAACCTTTGCCAAGGCTGGGTGCGACAGGGATGACATGCAGATAATTGCGCCCGTCAAGCGTGGGAATGGAGGTGTTAACAACCTGAACAGCTTCATGTCATCTCTCAAGCCCAGCAGGGAATTCATGATCGGAAGTTCGTCCATCCGGGTTGGCGATCCAATTGTTTACCTGCGCAATGATCAACAGAAAGACCTGAGAAATGGCTCTCTTGGCCGCCTCATCGGCCCAGATCTGGCCGACTTCGAAGGAAATGAAGTCGGCATCGAAGAGGCCGATGTGAACAACATCGATCTGGCATACTGCCTGACCGTTCATAAAAGTCAGGGTAGCCAGTGGGACCGGGTAATCGTGCCTCTCTTCAACTCCGGCCGCAATTCCTTCGTGGAGCGCAGCCTAATATACACCGCTGTGACGCGGGCCGCCAAACAGGTCGTGATCGTGGGAGATTACGAAGCCTACGAGCATGCCGTGCGTTCCGTAACCGCAGCCAACAAACGACAGTCGGGAATAACTGCATATGAGTGATTTTGCCAAGTCGCATGCCATTGCCGCAAAACTAAAGGACGGTGCCTCTCCGCGCCGGGTGAGGGCCGTCGATAACATCGTGGTTGCTTGCGAAAAAATCATCAGGGAGGGTGGCAAAGTTTCATATTCCTCGGTCGCAGAGAAGATCGAAGCCTTGGGCCTGAAGGGTGGGCCGAAAGCTCAGTCCATCTACAATACCGGGGATCTCAAGACCCTCATTAACTCTTACACGGAAGCACTGCCTGCACAGGTAGAGGCGCGGAGTTCTAAGGCATCATTCTCCTCTGATGAGGAGGAAATAATGTCTGCCTTAGGCACTCAGCGCCTGAAGAGCATGTTTCGTGATGTCTTGGCCGATCGGTACAAGGCAAAGGCTGAGATGCGGCTACTGGACGGTTTTGTAACGAACCTAAAGCAGTCGAACGGATCTTTCGTTGCGCAGACTGCGTCACAGCCAGCTGTGATTGCGGATCAATCTTCGGGTCAATCGGAGGATGACATCGCTATCGTAGATAGATTCTTTGACGTTCTCTATGACTACAATTTCAACTTGGTCGACGGTGAGATTCTCAAAGGCAAAAAGCCAACCGGATCGCAAGAGTTCGTTGAACTCCTACAGAGGAAGGGCCTGTTGAAGAGAAATTGAAAGTTCCTTAGGCTTTCACCTTGAAGTTGCTGGGATGTTTCCGTTCAGTTCTGCACCCTTCAGATTCAGCTCAAAGCAAGGGGAGGGTTGAGATACGATTACATGTTCACCCACCCCTCTCCGGTTGCCAGGCAGTGCGTGTAGCTGATGGGCTTGCATCGGATTTGAATCGAAGGAACGCTGACGGCACAGGCACGTTGCCCAAAGAAGCGAATCTGAAATGTGGCCTCTTCATCTGAGCAATCCTGAGAGCATCGTTTCTTCGGTGGCTCATTGCTTAGATTAAGGGCTTGCTCACGGAAGTGCGGGTCTGGCAACCTGGCCGGGAAGCCATTTAGAGCCGAAAGACCATTTATGCCGAAGTCGCAATTTTTTGCTTTCATATCCGCCACCTCACTTTTTCTCGGCGCCACGGCCGCACAGGCGCAGTCCCATTGGCGCATTGAGGAACATAGCTCTTATGGTCCTATGCTTTCCGTGGCCGTCGAGGGCGAGATCACGCGTGCTGATGTGCAAACTCTTTTAACAGCAATCGAATATGGATCTGATGTTCAAAACCGATTACTGGTCCTATCGTCAGTTGGGGGCGACCTACGCGCTGCGATAAAAATGGGCCGAATGATACGACGCCATGACTTTGACGCGGTCATTCTGCCAGACCATCGCTGCCTAAGCGCATGCGTGTTTTTGCTCGCGGCCGCAGTCGATAAAAATGTGCAGGGCAGCGTCGGAATCCATCGGCCATATTTTACGTCCGGCACGCCCAACGAGATTGGCAGAGAGATTAGGGCGCTGAAAGCTGAAGCGGTCAGTTATTTGGAGGAAATGAACCTCCCCGCGCGCCTGGCCGAAGATATGTTCAGCGTCGACCCCGGCAAAGTGCGGATGCTAACAGACCGGGAGCTTGAAGATTACCGGTTAAGCTCTAAGGACTTCGTTGCACAGGAAAGCGATACACATCGAATGATGGGCGACCTGAACATGTCGCGCGCGGCTTATGAGGCCTTCCGTGCCGATCTAAACTACAGTTGCAGCGTATTCATGGGCCGGCCGACGCGCATGCAAGAATGTGTTCAAGAAATCGCGCAGAAACATGGAATTCCGTTGGGAGCTTCAAAATGAATCTCTTAACCGCAGGGATAATCTCAGCCCTAATCGCTGGTCCGGCGTTCGCACAGGAATGGATCTACTTGGGCGGGCATCCTGAAGGAGAGCTGGAGACCTCTTCGATCATCCCGAGGCGCCATGGCTATAACTTGCAGATACGCCTTTTCGGTGATCATCCAGAAGGCACGCTCTATATGAACCAAATCCTCGACGTCCATTGCGCCGATAAGGTAGTAAGGATCGATGAGGCTTGGCTCACATCCGACTTTTCATCACGTATCGCAGAGATGCCCGACCTACCGGAGAAGGATCGGCAGATCTACATTCCCACCCCCAATCAAGCCTACAACAACACGTTTGACTTCGTTTGTAGCCCATAAGAGCGTAACGGCGTGGTGGGAAACCGTTCCGCTGATCCATTTTTTTTGGGGGGAGGGTGAAGAGACTAACGTGAGATCACTTTTGATTGCTGCCAATGATCTGTTCTTCGCTGAAACGGCTTCTCGTCATCTTCTGTCTCCTCAGTTGGAGAACAGGCTAACCTCAAATCGAGGACATTTCAGGGGAGCAGGTCACAACTGTCGCCTTCGAACCAGAACTCCGAGCGTCCTTCGACGAAACCGTAGAGGTCGCTCCGCAAGCAAAGTGCTGATTTTGATCATGACGCCACCTCCATGACCTGGTCGGCAAATCCCGTTGGCATTGATCGTGTCCTCGACGGTAATCAGAGCCAGGTCGTCCAGAAAGTCGGCTACATGCTGAACCCAAACAGAGAAGCTTCCAATAACTTGGGCCCACCAGGCTGCGGCGGCTATCCCAGAGTAGATGATAGCAACCAACTCGCCCGACGAATATTGCTGGTGGTAGCGGCGTAGGCTATCCAGAACAAATTTCAGTTCAACGGAGAAAATTGTGGATCAAAATTTAGCGGCAGTCCGCGCACTCCACGAGTATGCCGAAATCAAGAAGCCCCGGTATGCCTTCATGATTGAGGCACCGTGGGGAGCAGGCAAAACCCATCTGGTGAAACGTGAATTCAAAGAAGCCCTGTCAAGTGACAACGCACGCTATGTAACGTTGAATGGTGTATCGGATCAAAGGTCGTTCCGTCGTGCGCTTCTCGCGGCCAGTTCTGAAGCAAAGCTGATAGCTGCGGCTGGAAAGCTTGGCGATACCATCGGCGGGATCGCGAAAGCAGGGAATATCGGAAGCCTCGTCCAAGATGTCGTTGAAAAACGGATGATCGACAGTCTACCCGAACTCCTAATTTTCGATGACGTCGAACGATGCGAAATGACGCCTGGAGAACTATTGGGCTTGATCAACGAGTTTGTTGAACATCAAGCCAAGAACGTGGTGCTTTGTGCTTTCATAGAGCGCAACGATGTAGATACCCAACCAACAAAGCGGGATGATTTTCTATCACGCAAAGAAAAGGTTGTTGGTCGAACCGTCAAGATTGTGGCCGATGCGCACAGCGCCCTTCCGGAATTCATTTCGGCGATGCCCGACGGCCATGGGAAACAATGGCTCCAGTCAAACGAAGGATTGGTGCTCGAAGTGTTCTCTTCTGCAACGCACAGTAATTTGAGAGTTTTGCGGCAGTGTCTTCACGACTGTGGGCGGGTGATCGATATTCTCGATGAAGACCTTCGCATATCGACGGATGCTATGATCCGTTTCGTGCGCACCTATCTCGCTCTCGGGATGGCGGTAGCGACCGGTGAAATTAGCTCAAAGCACCTACGTGACCGTTGTAATTATAGAAGCGTTCTAAAACCTAAAGGCGAGGAAGAAGCGCATCCATTGTTTAATTGCTTTGAACGGCACCCACAGGCTGAGATCTTCGCGGGAAATGCCGCAAGTATTCTCCCGCTCGAACTCGGGGTCTCTCTCATTGGTATCGGCTATGAAAAACCCGAAGAAATCAACGCTGCCCTCCGTGCCACCGGTCAGTTCGTTGGGGACAAAAGCATCCCTCTCTGGGCGCGCTTTGTCAATTGGCGGCTTATGCCCCACGACGATCTTGAAAGCACTTTTCAGGAAGCGCAATCATTTATTTTTGAAAGCTCTAAAATTGAGGCTGGTCCGTTCTTGCATGTAGCGCATGACCTAATTTCTATTGCTGAGTATGGGGCCGGAAACGGTGCGGAAACCGCAAAGAAGATTGAAGACCAGATCGAGGAACTTTCGAAAAGTAACGGGATTCCTCCTGCAATGCATGGTAGAGACTACGGTTGGAACGATGAAATGGGTAGGTTTTCGTTTGGGGGATATGCGTTCGAACCAAACGATTTGACCAAGCCAATCATCGAACGCATGAGAAATGCGCAGTTTAGGGCCTTCGAAAAATTGCGAGCCAACGAAGCGGAACGACTGCTTGGACTTTTGCAGGATGATCTGGACGCATTTGGGCGTGAGCTTTCATGGAACAACGGTGGCTCAAGTTACTATCAAACGGCAATTCTTCATGAGATTGATGCCGACAGATTTGCCGAAGTAGTCTTTGGCTACGTGACATCGGGCAAATTCGAAGCCATGGGGGACCAACTGAGAGCATTAGCGGATCGGCATCGCCCAAACCGTTTGTCAGAGGAATTGCGTTGGGCCAAGAGCGTCAAAGCTAAACTTGAAAAACTCGCCGAACAAGCGGGTCAACTTGAAAGAGCACGGATGGACTGGTTCTTCAGGTTCAATTGGAAATTCCCCACGGACGCAGAGGGTGAGGAATAAATGGGCGTAGTCTTTCTTGATTGCTGACTGCAAATAGAAGCCGGATGTAGTGTTCCGCGCCTGAGATCGCATTTTGGTGAAATAGTATTCTGGTGCGAACGCTGGAAGGTCATTGGCTATCCTCCTTCGGAGCAAGGGCTTCTATCTTTTCTCGGAATGCACTGGACAAATAGCTGAACGCTTCCTCGCTAAGAGCCTCGAACTCTTCGCGCTCGGTCTCGTCCCCATTGACGATTTGCGAGACGCGCGGCTGCTCCAAGCGGGGTATCGTAGTCCCCATGGAAGTCTTGCAGTCTTCGTTCGAGGCGTTCCGAGCGATCTCGTAGAATTCCTGAGTCTCGAAATTGAAGCTCAGATGGTTGATTCTGCATGCGTTTGTTTTCATGGGCACGGCGTCGATCGACTTGGCCTCGTCGTCCCACCGCGTAATGCGGTAGACTTCGTCAGCGACCTCGTTGACAGAATAGGTCTGTCCCCACGAATTCTCGTCCGGTATGGTCAAGGCGTATTGCCGATACTCACATGTCCCTCTATTGCGCTCGCATTCAATGTCCACATGATTGATCGGATAGGCGATGTTTTCCCCGAGGATCTTGACCGTTCCTTTTACGAATGCCCAATTCTGGATCAGCTGTCCGCCGGCACTGAATGGGAAAAAATAAACTCTGGTCAGGTCTGCCCTCGAAGCGCGATATCCGAGTTTGGTTAGTTGGGAGACTGTCAGCTTTCCGGTCGGATCTTCGCTAAGATCTTCCTGAAACGCGCGCTTAGCGGCCTCGTAGTCGCCAATACCGGCATACATCAGCGTGTTGAGGTTGAGCTGAGCTACGATGTCTCCGGCGGGTGAGAGCGCTTGTTTAGCAGCACCTGAATACACCATTGGAACACTTGAGTGGCGCTCATCCTCAGGCAAAGCCACAAGCTCCTCCGGCAGAAAATCAGCGTAGCGCTTCATGGCGTCTTCATCGGCATAAGCCGAACTGCACCAAATAACGGCAATCCCAAAAAGCTTCTTAATCAAAGCGAAACCCTCCCTACTAAAAATTTCAGAATACTCTACTAAAAGTAGTATGACAGTATTTTTCTCATTATCGCGCTTTGATGCGGGAGTATTCCGGTCGGTTCCGGCGAGAGTTACTGCGTCCTCTCGGTCATTTCCCGAAATCCCGGCCGCCCCTGGGCGAAACCTGTAAGATCTACTAATAAGTGAGAGAGTGTTCTATCAGTAGGTTTAAGAGTAGTATTTTTTCTAATCTACTTATCCGGTGGAGCAGAGAATAATGCTAAAAAAAGGCAATTTTTAAGTTAGATCAATCAATCAGTAGGATTTATGCCCCCTACAAGGGTTCGAGTCCCTTCACCCGCACCACTTCCCCTCCTAAATGACGAATATTTCAGGCTTTTCGCGGACGCTTTCGTTCAGCCCAGAACCGTCAACCAAAGCCATACCGTCAAGATCGAACTGCCCGTCGCGATCAGCACCGAGCTTGCCGCGACACGGCGCGCGCGGCCGTACATATTGGCGAAAATATAGGCGTTGAACCCCGGTGCCATGGCCGCCGTCAGCACGCCGGACCGGAAACCGGCCTCCGGCAGGTCAAACATGGTGCCAAAGCTCCAGACCAGCGCGGGATGCACCAAAAGGGCGATGGCGCAGACCATGAGGATCGCTTTCATATCGCCTTCGGGCTTGTATTGCAGCAGCACCCCGCCAAGCGCGAAGAGCGCCGCGGGCAGGGCGGCGCGGACGATGAGCGACAGCGCGTCATCCACCACACCGGGGATCGGCAAGCCGCTGAGGTTGACGGCAAATCCACCAAGAATCGCAATCACCAGCGCGTTGCGGAACATCGCGCGGCTGACATTGCGCAGCAACGACAGGCCCGATTGCCCGCGGTTGCGCACGAATTCCATCACCGTGATGCCCAAACCATAGCAAAAGGGCGCGTGGAACGACAGGATCGCATAGTTCCCGGCCAGCGCGTCGGGCCCATAGGCGCGTTCGGTGATCGGCAGGCCCAAGAGGATCGAGTTCGAAAACAGGCAACAAAACCCGATCGCCACACTGTCCTCCCAATCGCGGCGGAAGAGCACCCGCGCGCCGAGGATGCCAAGTGCAAAGCACAGCGCCGCACCGCCGTAGAAACTGCTCAGAAGACGCGGGTCATAGCTGTTGGAAAGATCAATGCGGGCAATGGCTTGGAACAACAGGCAGGGGATGGCGAAATTCTGGGTGAATTTCATCACCCCGTCGATGCCAGAGACGGGGAACAGCCCGCGCCAGACCGCCACGTAACCAAAGCCGATGACCAGAAAGACCGGCAGAATAACGTCTAAAAGAGTTTGCACTTAAAAGGGGCCTTTTGGGGGCGCGGCGGGGCGCCGACCCTTAGGCCCGCGTCCGGCGTTGCCTAATCTGAATGGGGAAGGGGGAAATGAAGGGTCAGCCCGTCATAGGCCGGTTGAATATGATCCGGCGTTTCTGCGGCGACGGTGCGGTAATCAAGATCGTTATGCATATTGGTCAGAACGGCGGTTTGTGGGGCCACGCGGGCGACCCACTCCAACGTCTGTGCCAAATGGCTATGGGTCGGATGCGGGTCACGGCGCAGCGCATCAACGATCCAGCAGCGCAGGTTATCCATCATCGGCCAGCAGTCCTCGGGAATGGCGGAGACATCGGGCAAATAGACGATATCGTCAAAGCGAAAGCCAAGCGCGTCGATATTGCCGTGGGTCACGGTAAAGGGCGCGAATTTGAGCGTGCCGCCGGGGCCGTCGATGCGGACCTCGCCGGTGATGTCATGCATGTCGAGAATGGGCGGATAGCTCGACCATTCGGGCTGCACGAAGGCATAGCCAAAGCGCTCAATCAGCGCGTCCCGCGTGGGCGCATCGGCCCAGACCGGCAGCCGCGCGCGCATGTTCATCACCACCATGCGCAGGTCATCCAGGCCGTGCACGTGGTCCGCATGGGCGTGGGTGTAGATCACCGCATCAAGCCGTCCGACGCCCGCGTCGAGAAGTTGGCTGCGCATGTCGGGGGAGGTGTCGATCAGAACGGTGGTTGTGCCCGCATCCGTCACCCGCTCCACAAGGATTGAGCAGCGGCGGCGGGCATTCTTGGGTTCATTCGGGTCGCAGTCCCCCCAGTGGCCGCCGATCCGCGGCACGCCCCCGGAAGAGCCGCTGCCCAATATGGTCACCCGCAGCTCAGCCATCAGCGCGCGGGCTCCCAAGCGGCGGCTTTCGCAAAGAGCCGCTCGAAATTCTCCTGCGTGCGGGCCGCGAAATCGGCGTAGTCG
>TARA_R110002049_G_scaffold44030_12_pt1 | contig 10551 bp, 8 predicted proteins | sample TARA_R110002049 | Tara Oceans TARA_R110002049 (sample SAMEA4396941) | marine metagenome | biome: Polar Biome; feature: [SRF] surface water layer (ENVO:00010504); material: water (ENVO:00002006), including particulate matter (ENVO:01000060) such as... | depth 5 m
GTGGAATATTGAGCGCTACTGTGATCAGTTAGGCCAAGCGCGATCGTAGCAGCTTCAAACGGCTCATTGATCTCTGTGAAAATGCTCCCGCCAATCATGAGATAGTTTTTCCCAGTGGGAATAACGGTACGAAAGATTGCTTTCAGCGTAGGTGCTGTCTTGCCCCAGGCGTCTACTACCTTTGCCTCGGGTACACTAAAACGGCACTCTTTGCCGCTGGGAATTTGGCAACTGACCCAACCGTGAAACTGTGAGCCTTCTCCAGGTAGCGCCGTGTAAGTTTCCTCTTAGGCAGCTACCACAATATTGTCGGTGCAGTTTGTCGCTGCCAAAACGTAGTCTTCTTGTAGGCAGTCGCGCGTTCCACTGGTGGACACGATGTCGCCCTCTCCCGTTCCGCGGATTTACAGAGGATGGCTACATCCGTGCAAAAGGATGATTAGCAGGGTGAGTAGAGGAACCTTGTTGTTGCCCATCGTGGACGCTCCAGGCGGCAGACTTCCGTATATTGCGACAAGTTACCTGATGAGGAATGTTTTTATTACAGTAAGTATAGGTAAATAGCAGTGGCTGTCTTTCAGAACCGACGAGGATCAAGGGGTCAGAGTGCTCGTTTTCCGCGGCATACTGAATCCCCCTGTGCCGGACGTTTTAGAGGTTCAAAAAATCTGGACTATGATGGTATCCACGAGACGGAGAAGTCGGGGAAATGACGGCGTTTGGTGTCGCCACAGAAGAGGATATGGAGCCAGCTACCCTGCGAGAGCATTTGCTACAGGATATTGATTCCAATAACAGTCTGTTTGTTGGTCGTTCTGAGATCGGCATATGGCCCCCGGCCCCGTAACGCCCCGGAGCCCCCACTTGATAGTGTTGTACGCCGGCTTCAACGACATTCGCAGAGATGGCGGATTGGCATAATCTTACTACCTGTTGAAGGATGCGAGCGCCTACACAGAGATTGTTCGTTCGGACTGTGTGGGCAACGAGGTACCCATCCTCGATTTTTTCTCGCTGTGGTCGTCCGAGGAGACTGCAACACTGCGGGCAGACGATGGGCTACCTGCCAACGTCTCAGGACACCAGCGGCAACTTGAGAGATAAGGCACATGAGTATCAATGCTCGCCCGGCCCAGTAGGGTTTGCTGGCGCGGGATTTCTGTTGCATAGTAATGTCTGATCTTACGCGGCCGGGATATTCTAATGAAAAAGCACCCCAGAGCGTTACTTACCGGCGTTGTAGTACTTCTCGCTGTTTCAGCCGTTGCCGTTTACCTAGTTAAAGATGAGGCTTCCGTACGCAAACGGACATCTGTTCCTCCGCCAGGTCCTGTTCATGTGGAAACGACACAGGTTCGACAACAAAAATGGGGTACACAACTGGAAGCAGTGGGAACCGTGCAGTCCTTCTCCGGAGTGACACTGCGGTCCCAAATCGGCGGCAGAGTCACGGCAGTCAACGCAGTTTCCGGAGCTTCGGTCGAAGCTGGGCAGCCTTTGTTTGTAATCAATCCAGAAGTGCTGAAGGCAGAGTTGGAACAGCGCAAGGCGCAACTTAAAATCAGCCAGTTTGACGCTGAGCGAATGAAGACGCTTTATAGCAAGCGACAAATTTCACTGCAGCAAACTACTGCCGCGAATAGCCAGTACGAGGCCGATTTAGCCGCGGTTCAAACGACGCAGCAGAAACTGGAACTGGCTACTACCTATGCGCCCTTTGACGGCATTGTAGGCCTCACACGCGTTGAGGTTGGTGATGAGGTGGGTATTAACCAGGAACTGGCGACGCTGGAATCTTCGGAGCGGCTTCGCGTAGAGTTTTCGATTCCGCAGCAGTATGCGTTTCTTGTGACGCCCCGCAACGAGGTAACCCTGAGTGCAGAGCAGAGCCCGGCGGCGACTGTAACTGCGAAAGTCTACGCGGTTGACCCCATGATCAACCCTGATACCCGCACTGCTAATATCCGCGCAGAATTACCCGCTCACAGTTTTTTCCCGGGTAGCTATGTGAATGTAGTGTTAACGCTGGATGATGTGGCGAATACTATTACAGTGCCTCAGACGGCCATCCAGCGCTCGCTATATGGCGACAGTGTCTATCAGGTTATCGATGGCAAAGCGGTGTTGACCCATGTCACGTTGGGAGAGCGGCGCGGTGGTGATATCGCTATCCTGGACGGGCTCGATGCAGGCGCAACCGTCGTGAGTGCTGGCCTGAGAAAGTTAAGCGATGGTGTCCCTGTGAAAGGTTCGCCAACGACGGCACCAAAAACTGCGACTCCAGTAGCGGCCGGCGCCGCTGGGGGAGCAGAAAATGCTGATTAGACATTTTATAGAGCGGCCCGTCGCCGCGATCAGCCTGTGCCTTCTGATAGTACTTGCTGGTGTGCTGGCCTATTCCGAGTTGCCCATCAGGCACTATCCTCTTTTGCCGACATCTGAGGTGACGATCGAGACAGTCTATCCTGGCGCAAGCCCTGCAGTGATGGAAGAGTTTGTCACCGTCCCCATGCAGCGCTCCCTGAGCGGATTACCGGGGCTGGATTATGTCACAGCAAGCAATACCTATGAGCGAAGCCTGATTACTCTAAAGTTTTACATTGGCTCTGACGTGGATGCTTTGTTGCCTCAGATCAGTAACCGTATCGGTGGCTTGATGTGGGAACTGCCGACGGGAATCGACAGCCCGGTGATAACCAAGGTGGATCCCAATGCAAGCGCAACCAGCGGTATTCTCTACCTTGAGAGCATGAGTTCAACGCTGAGTAAGCTGCAAATAACAGAATACCTGCGCAATGTGGCAGTGCCGAGAATTGAAACGGTGCCCGGTGTTTATGAGGTGAATATCTTCGGCGGTCGTCAATACGCCATGCGACTGTGGTTGCTGCCGCACAAAATGGCGGCGCGAAACGTTACAAGTGGCGACGTCATCGAGGCGCTGGATGCCCAGAATCTGCGCTCGACAACAGGGAGCCTCTATGGCGAGAAGCTCAAGATACAGGTTGATACATCCACCAGTTTGTCTACCGCCGAGGAATTCAATGATATCGTGATCCGGCGCGATGGTGATCATCTGGTGCGGGTCAGGGACATCGGGTACGCGGAGTTCGGCGCCGCGGACTATCAGAGTGGCGGTATAGCCAATAGTGAGTCTGCAGTCTTTCTCGGTATCAGTCCAACCGATACGGCCAATGCTATTGCCACAGCGGATGCTGTTATCGAAATGGTAAAGGAGATTCAGGCCAGTGCGCCCCAAGGCTTGATTATAAAACCGAATTGGAACGTCACCAAGTTCAGCAAAGCTTCGATCGAAGAAGTGTACCGAACATTTGTCGAAGCAGGTGTTTTCGTTTTTATCGTCATCTTCATATTCCTCGGCTCACTGCGGGCGATTACCATTCCGCTGCTTACTATCCCCCTATCCATGCTGGGTGCAGCGGCGATTATGTATGCGATGGGGTACAGCCTTAACGCATTGACGCTGCTGGCATGGGTGCTGGCTATCGGGCTGGTGGTAGATGACTCGATAGTCGTACTGGAGAATATCCACCGGCACATGGAACAGGGGCTAACGCGTTTTGAGGCTTCAATAGTCGGTGTCAGTGAGCTCAAGTTTGCCATTATTACCATCACTCTCTCGGTGGCAATTGTGTTTGCCCCGATAGCATTTGTACCAGGATTTTCCGGCGCCTTGTTCAAGGAGTTCGCGCTTACGATGTCCTTCGTGGTCATTATTTCGGGCATACTGGCGCTGTTTGTATCTCCGGTAATGTGCACTTATTTACTCAAACCCACCGCTGAGTCCGGGCGTTTGACGCAGCTCGTCGACGCCCGTTTTCGCAGGATCCGGCTGGGTTACCACCGCATATTGGGAACCGTTCTGCACACAGGTTGGTTGATAGCGATAGTGTTTGTACTGCTGATCGCTGGTGCGATAAAACTCTTTGATGAAATTCCTTCGGAACTGATGCCGATAGAAAACACAGGTGCCCTCAATGTACTGGGCATGGGGCCGACTGACGCCAATTATGAGTACCTTGAAGAATATACTAAGCCTATTCTGCAGATATACGAGAATATCCCGGAGATGGACTCCTCGGGTATGCTCAATGGTATTCAGCTATTTGGTCCAACCAACAGCATTAGTTGGATGTTGCTCAAGCCGCTGGATGAGCGAACGCGCAGCGAGGATGAGGTGTTGGCCGATTTGCAAGCCAAGGTGGGCCTTGTTCCAGGATTGCAGGCTTTTGCATTTAAGTTAAACACCGTCCCCGGTGGCGCGCAGCAGCCACTGACGTTTGTTCTGAAAACCCAGGGTGACTACAAGGAACTGAGCTATCAGCTGGAAACAATGCTCACGGCCCTTGGTAGCTACCCGGGTATTACTAATCCAAGCACCACGTTTCGCATCGACAAGCCACAGCTGAGAGTCGATATCGATCGCAACAAAGCTGCAGCCATGGGAGTGGCTGTGAGCGATATTGATGAGACACTCAGTACAATGTTGGGGCGGCCGGTAGTCGGATTCTTCGGGCTGGACGGCTATAGCTATGAGGTCATTCCACAGGTGCCGAAACAGTATCGAATGAATCCCCAGGACATCAATAGAATGTATGTGAGGGCTGCGTCTGGTGACATGGTTTCGCTGGAAAATTTGGTAACCCTGGAGGAGGTCGTGATACCACAGAGCCTTGATCAGTTCGACCAGATGCGATCCGCAACGGTTACAGCCAGTATTGGCGATGGCTATACATTGAGCCAGGCTATCAGTTGGCTGCAGACATATGTTGACACTTTACCGGGACAATACAGCTACGCGTTCACGGATGAAGCGAGAGACCTGATGCGATCTGGCACCCAGTTGGCAGTCGCCTTTGGCGTTGCATTGGCGCTGATCTACCTACTTCTCGCGGTTCATTTCAATAGTCTGGTGGATCCGCTGGTAGTGATGTTGAGTGTGCCATTGGCGATGGCCGGTGCCCTGTATGCAATGTATCTCACCGACACCACATTGAATATCTACACGAAAATTGGGTTGATCATGCTGGTCGGTCTGATCAGTAAAAACGGCATTCTGATTGTCGATTTTTCCAATCGCCTGTTGGAGCAAGGTATGAGCGTGCGTCATGCCGTCTCACAGGGGGCGGCTACACGGCTTCGGCCCATATTGATGACGGCGTCTGCAATGGTGTTTGGTGCTCTACCTTTAGTGCTGTCTGATGGCGCAGGAGCCGAGGCCCGTAACCAAATCGGCTGGGTCATCATTGGCGGTATGTCTTTAGGGACATTGCTTACACTGTTCGTAGTGCCATGGGCGTATCTAGTTGTTAACAACTACTTTCTGCGCGGAAGAACCGGGGCCGCTACTAATGATGCTGCTATGAAAGTATAGATAATTGAAGGTGTTTGCGGATGCCCATACCTCCTCACGGACCCACGTGCTCTACCGCCTTTTTGCCGTAAACTCGAATCAAGGCTACACTCCTTGTATCGAGCGAGGACAAGGCCTTACAGGGACGCCAAATGAAAACAATAAGAATGGCACTGTTCTGCACCGCTCCATTGCTTCTGCAAGCCTGCAGTCACCCGATCGAGATAGAGGGTGAAGGTGATGTCTACTCCAACTATGGCCGCAGCTGTACTCTGGAAGATACGCTGACGGTTCCCGTACCTGACAACTGCGCCAAGAATTACGTCATTGATGAGTACTTCGATACCTACACCGCTATCCCGCGCGCTGGTTGGCAGTTCGATAGCTGGCGCAACTACTGTGCGGATGCCGAGGACAACACCTGCACTTTCAATGTCACCGCAGAACAAGTGCGCAATGCATGGTTCAAGACGGTGCCGCCGCTGGTAGCTGTATTCACTCCGCAAGGCAGTGTGAACTGCTCATCGGTGGTTCCGGGCAGTAACTTCGAGGATGAAATGGTGTGTGCGCACAACGCCCGGCGCGGGACTTTTCCAACGCCCACGCCCAACCCGGCTTTGGAGGACCTGCAATGGGATGAGGCACTTGCCGGTATCGCGACAGGGTATGCCGCCCAGTGTACGTGGGCACACAACAGTAATCGCAGCGACAGCTACCCAGGTTATGTCGGTGAAAATCTGGCGCTGTTTTCCAGTGGCTGGTCGGTCGACAGCCTCGTTGAATCAGCACTGAGCGGCTGGGTAGAGAGTGAAATGCCCGATTACGACTACGCCACCAATACCTGTACGGGAGTCTGCGGGCACTACACCCAGGTTGTCTGGCGCGCGACGACTCATGTGGGGTGCGCCGTGAAGCAATGCGGCTCTTTTACCAATCTCGATTCATCCTGGGACAACGCCTACCTGGTGGTCTGCAATTATTCACCGGGTGGCAATTACGTCGGGCAGTGGCCGTACTAGCCCGATCAAGGGGTCAGAGTACTTGATCCCCGACCCTCAACCGCCGTTGCTGTCTGTTTCCGAGGTTTCTCTTTCTCCCTACTCCTGCAGGAACTGATCAAACTCGTCCTGGTAATCCGGGTGCCAGCGAGACAGCGGTGGGCGGTTCTCAATCAGGTCGCCCATCGCCCAGGCCATGCGTTTGTTGTCCAGCTCTCTCGTGGCATCGTTGTCCGGGCACAGTATATAAAAGTCGCCTTTTGCCAGTGACTCGGCCATAAATTCGACGACCTGTTCCGATGTCCAGGCACTGTCCGGCTTATCGGGCAGGAATTCCCTCACCATGCCTGTATAGGTGAACCCCGGCACCAACAGGTGGGCACTTACCTTGCTGCCTTCCTCATTGCGGAGGTCGTGTTGGAGCGCTTCGGTAACCGCCTTTACCCCCGCTTTGCTGACATTGTACGCCGGGTTGCCAGGTGGGGTAGTAATGCCCTGCTTGGAACAGGTATTGATAATGACAGCCGGAGTTCCCTGTTTGACCATGGCGGGAACGAAACTGTGTATGCCGTTTATCACTCCCCACAGATTAATGTCGATGACTTTCATCCACGCATCGTACTCGGTCCAACTCCCGCAGTGCCTGGCGACGCCCGCATTGTTCATAAGAACATCCACACGGCCGTATCGCTGATAGGCCTCGCCTCTAATTTTCTCAACGTCTGCTAGTTGGGAGACATCAGCGACCACGGTGAGCACCTCGCCCAATGCTGTTTGTGCCTGTTCCAGCTTTGTCGTATCCACATCAGCGATGCAGACGTCTAACCCAAGAGATTTGAAATAGTGCGCTGCCGCCAGGCCAATGCCATCGGCACCGCCCGTGATGACGGCTACGTTGCCGGCGCTCAGGGCTGGGTGTTGTGCCATCGGTAGTTTCTCCCTATAGACTCACATTAATTACTTGTTGAATAATAATTTCGTCAAGGCAGTAGAACACTAAACTGACCGCGAGCGAAACTGTTCAGGGTTTGAACATAGAGTAATGACATGAGATTTATAACTATACAGAAACGCATTTTTTAGTTCTTAAAGTGTCAGTAATATTTACACTAGCGTTATAAGCGGGGGGCTTGGCTAGGAACTGCGTCACATAACAGAATGATTTAATAAGGTTTTTTCTGGTCTGGCATTAGTTTAGCTAGCTAATTGTAACTTTATAGTATGCCGAAATAGGGAGCTTGATAAACATGGGACATTCATTGATTAAGTGGCTAGCCGGAGCGGCTATAGCCATCAGCCAGGCCGTATCAGCAGCACCCATCACCGATACCGTCATAGTAGGTACGCAGGAGTGGGCGCAGGTTGATCTGTTCACCAATGTCAGCTGGTCCACATTAAACAGTCAGTGTCCGGGGGGCGTGTGTTCACTTTCGAGCACGGTCAACGGCTACGACTTAAACGGGTGGACCTGGGCATCAATTCAGGAAGTGCAGTCGATGTTTAATGTTTTCACAGGGCAGTCGACACCAGCCCCTAGTCGATATTTCGAGGATAATTCAACGTGGGCCCCTTTGATGTTCTCTCTTTTTAACCCCACCGACATTTCTTCATCTGGAGTATTAAACCTTAGAGGATATAGCTCCACACTTTGGGGGGGCAACATTGCGTATACTCCACTAGTTTGGGATCGCCCTAGCACCGACCAGACTGATACAGCCAACAGGAATGCCTACACCGGTTTGGATTTTATTGGCGCCTGGTTCGTGAGACCTGCGGCGCAAGTACCTGCGCCAGCCACCTTGGCCCTTTTTGGCCTGGGGTTGGCCAGCCTCGGTGTAATTGGGCGCAAGCGTGGTGCCAAGGTTTAACTCTTTTAATCCTGCTGTCGTCCAACGCCCCCAGCGGGTGAGACTGTCATCAAGCGCAGCGGCCCGTTCCGGGGCCGTTGTCTATTGCTCATAACGCCGACGTGCTTACACTGCCGCATCAGCTATTGTCTTTGTCGCCAGTTGCAAACCTGATCGGCAGAAGTACTAGCCTGAAAAATCAAATTTTTCTCTGAGGTTGCGACAACATTCTTACTCTGACCCCGAATAGCCGCGTTCGATACATCAACCAAAGCTATGAAGAGTACAGCTTCTGCATTCCCGGTGGCCTTGCTCCATATGATCCACCTAACTCGACGATATTAGAACTATCAATGAACGAACATGTGTGGGAAAATTTTTTAATGCCGTAAGTAATGGCTAAGCAATCATCAGGAAGTGTGAGATGCGGTTTAGCTGTTAAATTATGCGGCCCTCCCCCGCCTTCCTTCCAGAGTGCAGGCTTACCCTTCTTCTCGTGACTCCACATCACGAATCGAAGCACTGCACAGTCCTCGGCGGAGACTACAAATGACCAAACTGTTAAAATCATTACCCCTCATTTTCTTAACATTCCTCTGCAGTGCGGCACCGCAAGTCGCGACAGCGCAGGGCGTACTGCAAGCCTTTTTCTCTCCCGGGCAAGTGCTGACAAAGGAGGAGCCCTACTACTCCGATGATGGAAAATATTTTGTAGTCCATCAAGCCGACAACAATCTCGTCGTGTACAAAACGGACGGGCAGGCTTTTATTTGGGGATTAAACGAACAGATCACAAATTCCCAATCGGTTGCCAAGGTTGAGATGGGCGTCAATGGGCAGATTGTCGGCTTCGACTCCAACGGCTCAATAGTTTGGGAACCGCCGGGTGTTGTCTTCATTGATAATATGGAGCTTCCGGCTGTCGAGGAGACAACAGTGCAACAGACGGAGATCGCACAGGGGCTTCCCGCCGTAATTTCCCTGGTTACCCCCAACACCTACAGGATCAGCACGAGCTCGTATAATTGGATTATGGAGGGGCAGTCTGGGGCCGAAAACGTGGGCCTTATGTTCGACGGTACTACCCTGTTAGTGCAAGAAGATGGCACTTTTAAAGTACAGGGGCCCTTTGTCAACGACCCCAACCAGCCCACGCCCGTTTTTGCATCCGGCAAACTCGAGCTGAAAGGCGAAGAAATATGTGCCGAGGGCAACCTGAATGGCTCCTATGATATTGCAGGTGAGTCATTGCTAGATCTGAGCGGAACGTGTTTTTCGTATGCCAAAGGTACAGATTATAAAAACATCGTGCCTGCCGAATGCATAACGCTTTCAGCCCAGGAGAAAGACACAATGATTATTTTATGCCCACCAGTAGCCATCGAAGAAGACTATAGATGACCAGACTAATGAAATCACTTCCCCTCGCCTTTTTCACACTCCTCTGGGTGGCCGCATCGCAAGTCGCGCTAGCGGAAGGTGTATTACAAGCCTTCTTCTCGCCGGGCGAAGTACTGGTGCCGGACAAGCCCTATTATTCCGAAAACGGAGATTATTATGCCGTTCATCAAACAATCGATAACAACCTCGTCGTGCACAAAACCGAAGGGAGGAAATATGTTTGGGGATTGAACGAACTGACCGATAGTTATAGCCTTATGACCAAGGTAGAGATGGGCGCCGATGGGCAACTTGTTGGCACCGACGACAATGGCTCGATAGTCTGGAAACCGCTGGAGGCTATTGTTATTTATAGAATGGACACTCCGGCGGTCGAACCGGTAGAAATGGAACCGGCCGAAGTCGTACAGACGATCCCTACCACGGAAGAGCTGATTCCCGCCGGCGTCTACAATATAGCCACCATTTCAGATGTATATACGGCGACCAGAGCGAGCCCCGCCGAGAAACGCATTGGAGTTGTGTTCAATGGCACTGGCCTGGCGGTGGAAGAAGACTGGTCTTTTGAACTTATAGGCCCCTATGTCCAGCCACAACGCCCTGATCTCCGCCCCGTTTATACAACCGGATCCCTCGAGTTGCGTGGCCAACAAATATGTTCCGAGGCCAACCTAAGCAGCTTCTATGATATGGCAGGCAGATCATTGCTGGATATCAGCGGAGCGTGTTTTTCGTATTCCAAAGGCTTTGAGTATCGAGGCGTGATGTTTCCGCACTGCATTACCCTCACATCCGAAGAGAAGGGCGCCAAGGTTGTTTTGTGCCCCCACTAAAATAATGGGGACGGATTTATTTTCCGATGGGGACGGATTGATCCGGCAGCCGTTGCCGTCAAACTAGATGGAAAACCCCCTCTCTGCATGGCTCAGTTTCG
>TARA_R110002049_G_C9173900_1_pt1 | contig 10543 bp, 11 predicted proteins | sample TARA_R110002049 | Tara Oceans TARA_R110002049 (sample SAMEA4396941) | marine metagenome | biome: Polar Biome; feature: [SRF] surface water layer (ENVO:00010504); material: water (ENVO:00002006), including particulate matter (ENVO:01000060) such as... | depth 5 m
CTCAGCAACGAGAAGACCCTCTACAACTGGAAGAGCCAGCCGGAAAAGGCCAAGCTGACACGGGATCTACTGGAGCGGGCCAGCTACATCCTGGGTATCTACAAGTCCCTGGAAATCCTGTTCCCCGATCCGGCGCTGGCCGACCAGTGGCTGGCCACGCCCAATGACAATCCGCTGTTCAACGGCACAGCACCGCTGGATCGTTTGCTGGCCGGCCAGGTCGTGGACCTGGCGGTAGTGCGGGATTTCCTCGATGGTCAGCGGGGTGGCTGGTGATCGATATCGACACACTGCCCGGTAGTGAGGTCAATGGACCAGCCTACCGGATCATACTGTCGCGCTACCCCCAGATTCACCTGTTCGAGCGTGTCTCCAATCCCCAGGATTGGGACGTACTCTACGCCGTGGAGTCCCTGACCAATCCCAGGCTGCGCGATGAAGTCGGTGATATTCGCCTGGTACCACCGGAAGATCGTGTCTATGGCGATGGCGCTTCCTGGATCATGGCGGCGTTCACCCACCCCCCAGTCGATGGGCGAGGTGGTCGCTTCAATCGGGACTTCGGTATCTATTACTGCGCTGCCGATGAGGCGGTGGCCGTCGCCGAATCGGCCTTTCATCGGGCGCGCTTCCTGCGGGAGTCCCGCATCGACACGACCACCCAGGACATGCGCGTGATTCGCGCGCATGTGGGCCCGACAACCCTCCACGATGTACGTAATCTGGTCGGCGACGCGATCTACGATCCCGATCAATACGGTGACGCCCAGCAGCTCGGTGACGCCCTACGTGGTGCACGGAGTTTCGGTATTCACTACCAAAGCGTGAGAGCGAAAGGGGAGTGCTACGGGGTGATGCGCGCTCGAGCATTGTCTGATGCGATTCACTGGCGTTATTTGCGCTACCACTATGATCAGGGGGACATCGTCCACGTGGAATCCCTCGATGGCAGTGGCAGGAGGTGATGGCGATGTATAAAGAACTGTTGTGGATCTTCACCCAGCTGCCGGACTATTACATCGTCCTCGACACCGAAACCACCGGACTCCCGGACGAAAATGGCCTGCCGGATATTGTGACGCTCGGCATGACCGTCGTGAGACATCGGGAGATTGCTGTATCTGTCGAATTTCAGATCCGACCGCAAAAGCCAATCTCGGCCCAAGCTCAGTCGATTCACGGGATTACCAATGAACAGGCCGCCGAATTCGAGCCCTTCGAGTCGCAATGGCAACGGATTGCCGAATATTTGGAGAACCAGCTCATCATCATCCACAACGCCAGTTTTGACTGGCCTATCCTGTTGGATCACGTTGATCGATACCGATTGGAAATGCCGCCAGTTCAAGGGGTGTTCTGCAGCCAGAAAGCAGCCACCCCCTGGGCACAGGCAATGAATTTGCCGTGTAGCAGTCGAGGTCCTTCGTTAGATACTTTGACCGGAGTGCTTGGTATAGAAGATCTCAGAGCGAAGAACAATGAAACTCATGGGGCGGGAATTGATAGCCACCAAGCGGCTCAAATTTTAGAGGTGATGAGACGTAACGGATGCATAGATTAAGTTTGAAGCTTGAGCCACATACATGGGTAATGGTAAAGGCGCCCGGTAAACAACCGTAAGCGGACATTGGTTACAAGTAATGAAACTCGCTATTCATCTTTCTAATCGAGGATGTTGAAGGTAATGTTTTTCCTTTCTATGGAGAGAATGGGACTGCACAGAGTGGAAGGTGGCAAGTAGCATTATAGTATTCATGCGTGCTTTATAGCTTACTATTTGTTGTTAGCGGGTGCTTATCATAATGCCCAATTCTGGATTAATAGTTCTACTGGAATGTAAAAAGCAAATACAACCTAAAGGTGTCGATCTAAAGGAGTGGTTCTAATGGCTGATTCAAAGCAAGGCGTAGCGCAGGACGGCCGTGCGCTCCCGTGGTCGGTTCTCACAGATGATGAGAAGAAAAAGATCAGGGATATAAACAAACTTCTGTGTACGATAAAGGAAGATAATAAAGCGCATTCTCCAGTTCGATGGGGAGATGGTCACGACAATTACCCCTGGGCAGTGGTTGATAAACATCGGACAAACCGCGTTATTATGATTGAAGGTGGGCGAGGTGCGGGAAAGACTTCGCTGTTGCTCACCCTCTTGAGCGGATGGTTGTGTCCAAAAGGGGATGGGGCTGACCCAGACCATTCCAGTGCTTTCAAGGACATGGACAATGTCATAAAACCACTAACCCCGCTGGATTTCGATCCTTTACCGCCCGATCTCTCTCTCTATAGTTGGATCATTCAAGCATTTGAACCGTTGGTCGCTTTGGTAACTGCCAATTCCGATGCCCAGAAATCTCTAGATTACACCAAAAGTATTCGTGGCCAGTTTCGCAACCTTCAGAATGCGGCTTTGATCGGCTGGACTGCGGGACGGATGCAAAAAGATCTGGGGGATATGATCACATCCCAATCGGAGCAGCAAGGTTTCTGGCAGCGACTACAAACAATGTGGCAAATGTTCCTAGACGATCTCATCAACGCTCTTGAGCATGTTGATAGCAATATTCTACCGAAGGGTGCGCTGATTGCCGTTCCCATCGATGACCTGGACTTACAGGCAGGCAGGTTAAGGGAGTTATTGCTTGTTTTACGTGTGCTTCGCCACGAACGGATCGTGTATATGCTGACAGGCGATCAAGATAATATGGATGTTAGCCTCAAATCAGATTTTTATCAGTCCTATGTAAGTCAGGGTAGTCGTGTTACTGAAGGATTGGCCGATGCGATAATGGAACAAGTCGACAAGTTGGCATCTGCCATCGCAAGGAAGGTGATACCTGATTCACACCTGTTTGAGCTAAAAGGATTGAGGGTGGCCGATGAAGATGCGATGACTTGGGGGCCGGCCAAAGGAATAAAGTTAGAAGAGATCCTAAATACACTGTGGCCTGAGTTAAAGCTTCCTCAATTTATCCGAGATCACAATAATCTTTTCGAGCGGGACCATGCAATTCCGTTCAGGAAATTGCAAGCATTCTGCGATCAGTGGAACATAGATCGTGCTGAAAGTGATGATTCACAGCACGATGGTATTGCCAAATTCCTGGAAATTATCCTGGATGACTCGGCTGGAGAGATAGTCAATGTCAATACATCCAAGGATATGGAAGCGATTGAAATATCATCCAGCCGAAGCAGCTTTGCCCCGGTACCTAAAGGCTCCACCAGCATCAGAGCAAACGATAACGCTGAAATTCATTGGATGACAGATGTTGATTTCGCCATCATCGGTATGTCTGAGGACGATAAAGGTAAGCAAAAAACGGTAGCAAATCCTGCTGGAGCATTTACCTTCGCGATAGAGCTTGCAGCAAGTAAGGGTGATGTCATCAGAATTGTTAATGGCCCGGAACCAACAGAAAAAACGTTAGGATTCGTCTGGACACAGACCAGAATGTTGACGGGGCAAGAAAGTACTATATTTCCTTGGCCTATGATACCTGCGCTGAGCAGACCGAGCGAATGGAAGTCCAGAGTGGATGATTGGAAAGGTATCTTGCGCGACTATTCTGGCGATGCAAAAAAACCGGGGCTGGAAGGGCTTTTCAAGGCTTGGTGCAAATTCTCGTCCGATGAAGCTAGCTTGAAGCCAGACAGCCCCATAAAAGAACATATCGTGGCGATTTCCAGACAGCAGGATAATGCCAAAATTGAGGCATTAAAAATTTTGTGTTCACCGCTCTCCGGGCTGGAGGAAAGTATCGTGGATGAGATCAAATCAGTTCTTGATTTTTCCGAAGAGGATCGGAACGCAATAGATCAAGCGGTTAAAAACCGTTCATGCACATGGAAGTCGGCATTTGTTATTCCGGTTGATCCCTTCGTGCTCGCATCAAAATTGCTGGAGCTACAGGACGAGGATTAGAAATAGCCTGGCGTAGTTTTCTTCCTCTGCAGTTGTTTCCCTTCCCGGGTAAGGAGCGCTCAGAAAGTGGTGAGTAACAACATGATGCAAAGCGGCTTGGAAAAAGCCTCCAAGTTCGCTACACCTTTCTATGACGTCCACTCATTCCGCGACCTCGACCAAGTAGCCAAAACCAAAAAAGGTTCCGCCTATCTCGACAGATACCTTTGTGACCACGCATCACAACTTTTCGAGTCTTCTGGCAATATTGCCCATCTTGTCCCCGACCACAAGCAACCCGGCAGGGAGATTCTGGACTGGCGCTGGTTGAGCATCACCCTGCCGCCGGATCTGCTTGTTGCTGGTGCCGACATCCGTGGATCAGCCACTCGGGTGCAGGTGCTTGATCCCACGTTGCGCGTTCTTGAGCCGCTGGCCCATTTGCACATTCATGCAACGGCTGCCGTTCCCTTTGCTGCGATCTGGTGGTCGTTGGGCTCAACCATGAACTTTGGTGGCGTCAAGACTGTGCCTTTCCGATTTCAACGAAGCTATGGCGGTAGTCCAGCAGCTAAAGTGACGCCTGAACAGATTGAGGAGTGGCGCTCCTGGCTCAGAAGAGCCTTCATTGGCGGTCATGTGCTGGATCTTTGGATGCAAGAGGGATACTCGCAGGCGCTACAACTGTTACGGGATAAACCGCAGTTGCAGCAGGCGATAGCGGAACTTCGTACAGGGCGGATACACAACCCATCGGCACTGCTGGAGGCGGATATATCCGGGACCATCAGGCATCTCCTCTTCCTGAAGGATCAAGCGCAGGACTACGCCCAATCCTTTGAACCGACTCGCGATCCCGCCGAGATGATGGGTCGCGACCCAGCCAAAATCAATAGCGATGAAATCTCCTTCATCAGGCGCTGCCTGCGATATATGGCGGCAGGCAAAGGCGAAGCAATCGACGATTTCCGCTGTATATGGGTGCAGATGACCCGCATTCGCGTGTTGCTTTACAAACATCTGGTGATTGACCCTGAGCGCCCCGGTTTGGATGCATTTGCAGAACATTTCGACCACTTGGGTGAATATCAGAATGAGCAGGTGGAGAATTTTGCCCTAACCACGGTTTGCCGCGAACCGGGCCTGCAATTGGAGCATGTTGAACTCAGAAAAGCCCCCGGCGGCTATTCGAAACTTAAAAAACTCCAACATCAATCTGAGAGCGCGAAGAAAGAGTGCAATATCCGCTGGGTTCTGCACTTTATTCGAGACGACAAGAGAGCAAAACGGGTGTTGCAGGATCTTATCAGGCATCATTCTGAAACAGCCGTGAACCTTGCCGCCACACTCAGAACCGAACCACTACTGCTAAAGTCAATTCGGGGAATTGATGTTGCCAGTCGCGAACTCGCGGGCCCCCTTTGGACGGTAACTTGGGCACTGGATCATGTTCGTGAAGAGTCTCGGCGGATTGCCAGTTCATACCGCGGTATCAAACCACTGGGTTTAACTGTGCATGTGGGTGAGGATTTCAAGCACTTGCTCTCGGGGTTGCGATCGGTACATGAGCCGTACTGGTGGGAACTAATGCGCCGTGGCGACCGTCTTGGTCATGCACTTGCTCTTGGTCTGGATCCTGAACAGTGGCGGAAGAAGTATCCAGAGATCACCATGCCCCGTTGCGTCAGAGTGTTGGACCTCGCCTGGGTCATCGATTTTACAAAATCACGCCCTACCGCTGGTGTTCCATCCAGCAACATGATCCGTATGCGTGAAGAGTTGCGTGACCATCTCCGCACCTGGGATGCTGAAGCTAATGAAGAGACATTTCTCGATATCGCACGTCGTTTGGGTACTCCAGGGTTCTGGCGTGAGATTGACGGCTTCCTCTTGGCCTTTCCTGGCGACGGCAACAGTTCTTTCTGGCGGTTGGCGAAACGATTCCTTGATGAATATGCAATCTGCCTGCAACAAGAGGGCGAACACGACATCATTTCAGTAGCGACTTCTGCTGAAGCCGTTGGCACCCTGGTCAAGGTACGTGATGAGTTGGCCCGCCTTCTCGCCCGTTGGCGTACACCAATCGAGGTTAATCCAAGTTCCAATTTATTTGTAGGTGGGTTGGATCACCCATTGTCTCAACCCCTCTTTCATGTCGATCCCTTCAGCCCCGCCGAGGATCGAGCCATGGTAATAACCCTGAGTGCTGACGACCCTGCTTCATTTGCCACCACACTGGCAGACGAATACGCATACGCATGGGCCGGGCTCGTGTTCGGTGCACAGCAGCAAGCTCCCTCCTACGCCCAAGAGTGCCTGGAAATGGCGGCGAAATCATCACGACGGGCGGTTTTCTAGCAATATGAATTTCAAGTAGCAATTGCCGAGAATAAAACCATTAAAATCAATGGGTTACAATCGCAAAAAAACATAGGCAGACAAGCTGCGTAACTTGTTGTTTTTATTGCATAAATTTGGATTGTAAAATCTATTTTCAATCTGTACCATGCGTAGGCTGTTTAACCCTCAGAGGACGCCTGCTAATGTCCGACTATAGTGAAGTGAATTTTGAGACCGTAGACCTCCTTGCCCGGGACGTGATCGAAGATATTAACCTTGGAAATATTGACAGCCCGGCAATTAGAAGACTGATAGAAGATCTTCAGGAAAAGTCTGTCAATCCCGTATCTCCACAACTCTACAATCGCACCCACAATCGTCACAACCGCGGCAGATGATTCGACTGTGCCTGACCCGATAGCGAAGGTCGACACGGTACTGCTTAAAGTCGCGAGTCGATGCAATATCGACTGCAAGTATTGCTACGTTTATCACTCCTCAGATCAGCAATGGCGTAATCAACCCAAGCGCATGTCCGGGGAGATCATCGACGCAGCAATTGGTCGGCTCAAAGCACTGAAAGAGTCCCAGGGGCAGGACTTAGCTGTTGTGCTGCACGGTGGTGAGCCTCTCCTGCTCGGCCTTGCCCCCCTCAGGCAATTACTGGTTGGCCTGAGGCGTGCGTTAGGGCCCGCATCCACCATTGCACTGCAGACAAATGGAACCCTGGTGACGGATGAGGTTCTGGATTTGATGGCGGAAACTAGAACCCGGTTATCCATCAGTATTGATGGCCCCCAAGGGGTAAATGACAGATTCCGTATAGACCACAAGGGCAGTTCCACATTTGCTGCCGTGATGGAGGGCATTCAGAGGGCGCGCTTTCACCCCGACAGCCATCACTTTTTCTATGGGGTGCTTGCAGTAATAGACCCCGAGTCGGACCCGGCCGATGTTTACAGCTTTTTTAGATCGATAGATGTCGGCTCTGTTGATTTCCTCTTCAAGGATGGCAACCACGACCGTCTGCCCCTCGGTAAATCGGCATTGGATACCATCGAGTACGGCGATTGGCTGGCCAGGCTCTGGGATATTTATGTCACAGACCCTGAACCGATTGCCGTTGAGTGTTTGGATAATTTCGTCAGATCCATCTACGGCAAGTCGGCAACTAAAGAAGGCAGCGGTGTTTCGAACTACGGCATTCTTATAGTGGATACAGACGGTTCCATCACTAAGAATGACACACTGAAGAACTCTTACGATGGCGCAGACAGGTTCGTTGAGCACTGGAATATCCTGGATCACTCCTTCGAAACGATCCTTACATCCGCTGAATGCAAGGAGTACATCTCCGGGCAATTACCCGTTTGTAACGAGTGTGGCGACTGCCCTTTTCTTACAGTCTGCGGTGGCGGAATGATGCTTCACCGCTGGTCGAGCGATAACGGCTATGACAACCCGTCGGTATATTGTGCAGATCAGAAATATTTGATCAGCCATATTGTCGAATCCCTGCGGTCGCTCGTTGCATGAGATATCAGCCAGATTTCACTCATGTAAAGACGTTCAGCGAACCTTATCCACATTCATGGATAGCACAGTTATTCCCGACCGGTGCAAACCGTGAAATCCAATCCTGGCTCGATGGTTGTGGCTGCTGGGAGCATACTGTTACCGACTTCTATGAACAGTATGAATTCAGCCTTCAGAGTACAAAACTGCCCCCATCTCTAGAGTTCGTGATATGCGGTGAGGTGATTGCGGCGTTGACCGATTGGATGATGTCTACATTCACTGCGCCAGAACTGGTTGTCAGTGACGTGGTGCTGCACTGCTTACATCCGGGCCATAAAATTGGTATCCATAATGACCATACCGAAGATGGCGAGTCTTATCGGTTGTTGATTCAGTTGAGCGATGATCTTGTGGGTGGAGATCTGCTCATGTTCGAGGGGATGGATGCCAGGTCACTTAAGAGGATAATCAAACCAAAGTTCGGAACCGCGTTAGCTTTCGCGATCTCTGAAAAATCGTATCATGCCGTCAGCAAAGTTGAGAAAGGGCTGCGTTATACATTGATCTACTCCTTCTGTAGAAAGTAATGATTGATTCGATTGTTCTTCGAGCATCGTCTCCTATGATATGCGATGTGGAGGTTATATCATCAATCGTCGCATGGTCTGAAAATAAACTGAAAACGCAGCTGGGCGTTTCTCTCGATGAGTATTCTACAGCTAGAATGCTTTCCTCAGACCAAGGGGAAACCGTCACGTTTACCAGTGTGATAGGGGGAGGTATTAAATTTGAAATCGAATTTTTACCGGAATCCTTGCGCTATCTTGCAGAAAGTCAAGGTACGGTTTTCGCTGATCAGGCAGACTGCGATCTCTCACATTTGTGTAGCATTATTTCTAAATCTTTAGCCATTATCCACGATGCAGCACCTGCTGTATTCGAATCTGTAAGGGGCTTACTTCGTGTGGTTCATCTCCTCCATTTAGAGGACGATAACTATGACGTTAGCTTCACTTTACCTGAATTACCCCACTCGATATTCATCTCGATACCACAACAGATCAGTTCGGTGAACGTACTGCGACTGGCTGAAGCGATAGTGCATGAAGTTATGCACCTACAACTCTCAATTCTAGAAACTCGTGCTCCATTAGTAAGACAAGATGTGCCTGTGGAGATGGCATTCGCTCCCTGGCGGGGAGAGGAAAGGCCGATATCCGGTGTTATCCACGGCCTCTTTGTATTCAGAACTATAGAAAATCTATATTTAAACTACCTCAAGATATCTGACAAAAGCGAACTGCCTTATCTGGAAGATCGGCTCAATGAGATCACCAGGCAGCGTTTATGTATTGATAATAGAAAATACATCAGCTTGACTGAATATGGAGACTTCTTGCTCACGTCAATATTGGGAGACTCAAAGGAGGTGGCCTTGTAATATCGAAAAAAAATTAGTTTGAGCAAGCGGAGACACTAACGGTGATATCCCTCGTTTTCGTCTGAACGCTTGAACTTCCGCTTTATGGCTGGGAGCGGAATATGAGGATACTGATTCAAAAACCACCCCGCCTACTGAATAGATTTCCCATCGTCCATATCGCTTAACTCCCGCACTATGCCCCGTAACAACCCGCGGGAGCAGCAGTGCAATGAAACGCCATCTCTGGCTAACTTCTTTTCTCCTCATTGGATTAATGGCCCCGGTAATCGCTTCGGCGGATACCGGTGCCGAGCGCGACGCCCTCGCAAAGGTCCTCCATGATCTGAATACCCTTGAGGCGGCCATAAAACAGGCCGAGGCAAATGCCAATCCGGATTCCCGTATCCGCTTTCATTATGACTGGCTGCGTCAGGACCTGAAACAGATCAAGGAAGGTATCCAGGCCCACATCGACTCACCTCGAGCACAGCCACGCTCGTTCCCGCCACTGCGCGGCGACTACCGTCGGTAGGCCCTGCTCATGAACGCTGCACAACATGCCGCATTCCAAGCTGGGTCCGGTATTACGCCCGCGACCCTGTTAACTGCTATTGCTTCGATCGTTCTGGTACTGGCTTTTGTCTGGGTTATTTGGATTTCCATCGGCACATTTCGAGCCTGGCACGAAGGGCAAGCTACGGTCTTTGATCTCACCTGGAGCACGCTGAGGGCGAGCATTGTGTTGATGGTTTTGGGTTTCTATTTGCGGTGAGTCTCTCGACAACACTCGGTCGGGACGGGCGGCTTGCCGCAATGGGATGCGGGGATGATCCCCATTTTCATCAGCGTTACAAGAGAGGACATTGGTTATGGATACATCAAACACACGATGCGGCTTCAGGCAAAAGCGCGGGTGCTTCCGGGCTCTATTGCTGGCGACAGCGGCAGCGCTATTTCATGCACCGCTTTGGGCGGTACTGCCGACGCCGGTGGCACCAAGCACAGCGCCGGCCGCGGGTGACTGGATTGGCCTGATCCAGGGCTATATCAAAGACGGCGGTCTCGTACTGGGGCTGGCCATTGCAGTGCTCGGCTTCCTCTGGATCGCCTATCTGGGCTTCGCCAAATTCAATGAGGCTCGCCAGGGCAAGGCGGAATGGGCTGAGGTGGGCGTGCTGGGCATTGTCGGAGCGATTGTCTTGATCTTTGCCAGCTACCTCCTTACTGAAGCGGCCGGCGTCATTTGAGGCGCCATACGCAAAGCTGCGGAGGAAAGGCGATGCCCAACGACCATGAAGTTCTGGCGGATCGGCTGAATGAATCGCCCCGGGTTTTCAGGAGACCTCTTTTCTTGAGAGGAT
>TARA_R110002049_G_scaffold188124_5_pt1 | contig 10536 bp, 10 predicted proteins | sample TARA_R110002049 | Tara Oceans TARA_R110002049 (sample SAMEA4396941) | marine metagenome | biome: Polar Biome; feature: [SRF] surface water layer (ENVO:00010504); material: water (ENVO:00002006), including particulate matter (ENVO:01000060) such as... | depth 5 m
TGAAATCTTAAACAGACTCTAAGCATAACTCTTAAAAGAATGTAAATACAATAAAAAGATTAGTTATATTCACTTGATTTTTTGTCAGCATTCCTTAAAAAAGACCCAAAATAATGGCCGAAAAAAAGAAATACAGAACATTTGAAGGCGTTTTTACACCATCAATATTAACCATTTTAGGGGTAATAATGTACATGCGTTTAGGCTGGGTTGTTGGTAATGCCGGCTTATTAGGTGCTATTATAATCATAATTATTGCACATGTTATTGCAGTTACTACAGGTTTAAGTATATCGTCTGTGGCATCTGATAAAAAAATTGGCGCTGGCGGTATTTATTACGTATTATCACGAAGTATGGGCATCCCTATTGGAGGCTCTATCGGCATCGCATTATATGTTGGAACCGCTTTTTCCATTGCTTTGTATCTGGTTGGGTTTGCTGAAAGCCTGAATGGTTATTTTGGGTTTGGCATGACCATTAATGATATTAGACTAACAGGTACACTTGCATTAATATCACTTACGGTTTTAGCATTGATAAGTACCTCGGTTGCACTCAAAGCACAATTTATTATTCTTGCAGCCATTGTTGTTTCGTTGATTTCTATTTTTTTGGGAACCACCGTATATGCGCCCGAAACGGTACATTTATTTTCTGATGAAGGCTCGGTTCCTCTAGAAGTTGTATTTGCCGTATTTTTTCCCGCAGTTACTGGTTTTACCGCGGGTATTGCCATGAGCGGGGATTTAAAAAATTCAAAAAAATCGATTCCTTTAGGAACGTTATCGGCTATTGGTGTCGGTTTGGTAATTTATCTTGGGCTTGCTGTCTTTATTGCGTTTAGCGTTAACTCCGAAGTATTAAAAACCGATTATAATTTTTTAATGAAAATGGCCCTATACGCTCCGGCTGTGGTTGCCGGAATTTGGGGCGCTACCTTGTCCTCAGCTTTAGGAGGCATTCTGGGAGGCCCAAGAATTTTACAGGCCATGTCTATAGATAAGGTAACACCAAAAATATTTGGAAAAGGAAAGGGTAAAAACAAAGAACCCGTAAATGCCTTGTTTATGGTTTTTATTATTGCCGAAGCTGGTATTTTAATAGGGGAATTAGATGTTATTGCACGTGTGGTCTCCATGTTTTACCTCACGGCTTACGGATTTATCAATATTTCTTGTTTTTTGGAAAGTTGGGCAAATCCAGATTTTCAACCCACATTCAAAATTAAGCGTTGGATTGGTTTACTTGGCTTTATTGCCTCTTTTACGGTCATGTTTAAGTTGGATATGCTAGCCATGATTGGAGCCTTTGCTATTGTCGCCATTTTATATTTTGGGTTGCAGCGCAAAGAAGTGAAGTTACAATCCAATGATGTATGGCGAAGTGTTTGGGAGAATGTGGTGAACAAAGGCTTGAAAAGAATTGATGCCCAGGTTAATGAAAATTTAAATTGGAACCCGAATATTATCCTGTTTAGCGGTGCGAGTAAACACCAACCTTATTTATTGGAACTATGCAAGACCATTTCCGGGCGTACAGGAATTGTGACAAACTTTAAACTTATTTTGGATAAGGAGAACACGAAGCCTTTAAAAAGGACCGAACAAGTAATTAGAGATGATGCATTCACAGACCTCGGGATCTTTGCCAGACAAATAAAAGTTGATAATATTTATACTGGCATTACCAATATTGCCACTACTTTTGGGTTTTCGGGCGTTGAACCGAATTCCATAATGATGGGTTGGCCAAAAGGTTTGGAAAATTCGGAAGAATATTCCCAAATGACACAAACCCTGTTGTATTTGGATTATAATTTATTGTACTTGGATTTCGATAGAAAGAAAAAATTTGGAAAGTATCATACCGTAGATTTTTGGTGGCGGGAAACCGATAGCAAAAATGCTGAAATGATGTTGAATATTGCACGGTTCATCATTGCTTCTCCCAAATGGCAAGACAATAAAATTAGGGTTTTGTTTGTAAATAATAACAACGTGGATGTTGATATTGTACATTCGAAAATTTCAGAACTTGTTGAAGATTTAAGGGTAAATGTTGAAATACAAATCATCAATAATGCGGTGGAACAGGAACCTTTTTATAGCTTGATCAAGCAACATTCTGAAACTACAGATTTAACCGTAATAGGCATACCTAATTACAAGATTGAAAAACAGGCAGAATTTGTACTTAAAACCAATGATTTGTTTGAAACCATAGGCTCAACTTTATTAGTGAAGGCTGCAAATAATTTTAACGTCCTGGACTTGGATTTCATTAAGGAAGAATAGCATTATTTATTACATGTAAATAGCTTTTAATTCCGCCTCACTCCTATTGTTGTTTACACATAATTCACCTTATTTTATAAATAAGTCCTTTTGATACACCTCGCTGCTGCACTAGTAATTATAAGTACCTTTTAACAAAATAGATAACCAAGAATAAAGTTATATGAGGAAAATCATTTACTCAAATTAAAATATGTTGTATATTTGTTAACCAAATGGTTAAACCATATAGTTGAATGAAAAAAATAAAAGACGAAAATACAGAAGAACAAATACTCGATGCTGCAAAAAATGTATTTCAAGCTAAAGGAATGGATGGTGCACGTATGCAGGAAATAGCCGATAAAGCCGGTATTAATAAAGCCATGCTACATTACTATTATAGAAGTAAGCAATTGCTTTTTGAAGCGGTTTTTAAAAATGCATTTTCATTGTTAGCCCCTCAATTAAATGCTATTTTAAATGATGATTCATCCATTGAGGAAAAAATAAAAAACTTCACTTCAAACTATATATCCTTCATAATTAAGCATCCTTACTTGCCAAATTTCATTATACAAGAACTCAATAGAAACCAAGATTTTATTTTAAAACTCAAGGAAAACAAAGGGTTTCCAAATCTTGAAAAATTTAAGAGACTAGTAGATGAAGAAGTTGAAAATGGCATTATAAAACCCATAAGCGCCGAACAATTATTTATCAACATTTTGGCACTTAATGTTTTTCCATTTGTAGCTAAACCTCTAATTATGGCATTTACAAATGTTGATAATAAAGGCTACAAACAGCTCATGGAAGATCGAAAAACCGAAGTGGCCGATTTTATTATCAATGCTATTAAGAATACATAAAATGAAACGCTTAATAATCATTCTTATAACCATAACAACACTTCCAACTATAGCACAACAAAGTATCACATTGGAAGAATGTTACAGTTTGGTGGCTCAAAACTACCCTTTGGCTAAGCAGTCACTTCTACTGGAAGCACAAAGCAAATTAGATGCAAACGTTGTTACTAATGCAAAATTGCCACAATTCAGTCTGGATGCACAAGCAACCTATCAATCTGAAGTGATTGAAATTCCTATTCCAAATTCCAGCATAGAGCCATTAAACAAAGACCAATATCGTGCAACATTATCTGTAAACCAACTTATCTATAATGGTGGTGCAACTGATGCTTCTTTGGATGTTAAATCTGCGCAATTAAAAACGAAGCAAAAACAAGTGGAAGTCAGTCTGTATCAATTAAAACAACAAATCAATCAACTGTATTTCTCTATTTTATTGTCACAGGAAACCGAGTTATTATTAAAATCCAAACAAGAACAATTACAAGCCAAACTTAAAGAAGTAACCTCTGGTATTAAATATGGTGTCATATTACCGTCTTCAGATAAAATTTTAGAAGCCGAATTGTTAAAAATTAACCAACAGTTTCAAGAACTGGAAAGCAATAAAATAGCACTTATTGAAACACTTTCTAGCCTAATAAGCCGACCATTAGATGCCTCTACCCTTTTTCAACAACCTCTTGTGGAAATGCAATTGCAGGAAAGGTTAAACAGACCTGAATTGGAATTGTTTCAATTCAAAAAGGAAGAAATAGAAAGCTCCGAAGTTTTGATCTCTAAGCAAAATTCACCAAAATTACTTGGTTTTGTAACTGGTGGTTATGGCAACCCTGGACTAGATATACTCAATAATTCCTTTCAGCCATTTTATACTGTCGGTGTTAAATTGAATTGGAATGTCCTTGATTGGAACACCAGTAAAAATAAACGTAAATCTTTAGCAATCAATAAGGATATTGTGGACAATGAAACCGAAATTTTTAAGCTGAATACCAATATAGAACTCAACAAACAGCAAAAAGAAATAGATAAAATGGAAGCCATTATTACATCCGATTTAGATATAATAAACCTTAGAAAGGAAGTGTTGCAAACCGCCGATTCACAGCTTAAAAATGGAGTGATTACGTCTTCAGCATACATTACGGAACTTACCAATTTATACGAAGACGAAAATACTATGGTTAGGCATAAAATAGAGTTACAACTTGCAAAAGCAAATTACAATGTCATTAAAGGACAATAGAAAAATAATCCCGCAGATTTCGCAGATGCACGCAGATTCACGCAGATAAAAAGAATAAAAAAAATCTGCGTTAATCTGCGCTATCTGCGGGAAACAAAAACAATAAATATTTACAAATGAAAAAATACAACTATATATTAGGACTAAACATCATGGCAATAAGCTTGTTTTCCTGTAGCGATTCCAGCGGAAAAGCAGATGGTTATGGTAATTTTGAAGCGACCGAAATCACCATTTCAGCTGAAAATAATGGCAAACTAATACAGTTTAACGTCAACGAAGGCGATGTGTTAGAAAAAGACACGTTTATAGGTTATATCGATACCATTCCGTTGGCCTTAAAGCGTGAGCAATTACATGTATCCAAAGCTGTGATTAACTCAAAATCAAAAGGTGTTTTATCACAAATAAATGTGTTGAACGCTAAATTAAAAACAGCAAACACGAATAAAAACAGAATAGAAAATTTAATCAAGGATAACGCAGGAACACAAAAACAGTTGGATGATGTGCAAGGCGAAATCGATGTTGTGAAACAGCAAGTTAGAAGTGTTGAAATTCAAAACGCACCTGTGGTCAATGAGTTGAAAAGTATAGATGTTCAGCTCAAACAAAATGATGACCAAATCCAGAAAAGCAAAATCATCAATCCTGTAAACGGAACGGTTTTAACCAAATACGCTGAGCCTAACGAAATTACTGCATTTGGCAAACCACTATATAAAATTGCCGATTTAAGCATCATGCAATTACGTGTGTATGTTAGTGAAACACAATTGGCAAATCTAAAAATCGGTCAGGAAGTTACAGTAAAAATCGATGATGCAGACACTATGAAACCCTATAAAGGCACAATTAGTTGGATTGCTTCGGAAGCCGAATTCACTCCCAAGATCATTCAGACCAAAGAAGAACGTGTTGCTTTAGTCTATGCTGTAAAAATAGATGTGGTAAACGATGGAAGTCTTAAAATAGGCATGCCTGCAGAACTATGGATAAAAAATTAAAATAACCCTTAACTATATAATTATGAAAAAAACAGTAATCATTATCCTATTAATTGCTGCAGTAGTAGCAAGCTGCAAAACACAGAGAAGCAAGAGGTAATTAACAATACTGAAGAAGTTGCCCAAGAACAGGAAACCGAAATTTTTAGCACAACGTGGATGGATGAAATACAGTTAAACAATGGCACAAAATGGGAAGCTAATATTGAAACTACCGAAGGTGTTGAACAAATGCAAGAATTATTAAAATCTCATACAACAACGTCAATTGAAGACTATCATCAATTGGCCAGTACACTAAATGATGTAAAAAATAAAGTTGTTAAGGAGTGTACCATGAAAGGGGCTTCACACGATAATTTGCACATTTGGTTGTATCCTCTTATAGAGAAAGTTACTGAATTATCAGAAACCAATAACATTGAAGAAGCCTCAAAAACCAAGCAAAGTATTGCAGAAAATGTTGATGCCTATTACAAGTATTTTCAATAGATGAGTATCACGGTTACAAACATATCAAAATCCTACAAAAGCGTAAAAGCGCTAGAGGATATTTCTTTTGAAGTAAAAGAAGGGGAACTCTTTGGACTTATTGGTCCTGATGGTGCTGGTAAAACGACACTTTTTAGGATTTTAACCACGCTTCTATTTGCCAATGAGGGTACTGCAACGGTTGCTGGTTTTGATGTGTTAACCGATTATAAAAAAATAAGGAATAGCGTTGGTTATATGCCTGGAAGATTCTCATTATATCAAGATTTAACTGTTGAAGAAAATTTAACCTTCTTTGCTACCATTTTCGGAACAACCATAGAAGAAAACTACGATTTAATAAAAGATATTTATGTTCAAATAGAACCTTTTAAAGATCGTCGCGCAGGAAAGCTTTCTGGTGGTATGAAGCAAAAATTGGCTTTGAGCTGTGCTTTAATTCACAAACCTAAAGTCTTGTTTTTAGACGAACCAACTACAGGAGTGGATCCTGTTTCGAGAAAGGAATTTTGGGACATGCTCAAGCGCTTACAACAAAAAGGGATTACCATTTTGGTATCGACGCCTTATATGGATGAAGCTGCTTTATGCGACCGAATTGCTCTCATACAAAATGGTAAAATTTTAAAGATTGATACACCACAAGCTATTGTAAAGCATTATCCAAAACCAATTTATAATGTTCGAGCAAGCAATATGTACCAATTGATAAATAGTCTAAATGCTTATAAACACAAGCACAGTGTGTATCCTTTTGGCGAATTTGTGCATTATACAGATAACAGATTAGACTTTAATCCAACGGAATTAATACAGTATTTAGAATCCGAAAAGCTAGTAGATATCACAATAAGTAAAACAGAACCAACCATAGAAGACACTTTTATGGAATTAGCCAAATAACCTGCAAGGTTTTTAAAATATCCTGCGAGGTTTCCAAAACCTTGTAGGTATAAATAACAAAAATGAATAACAACAAAGTCATACAAGTAGAAGGATTATCCAAAATGTTTGGCGATTTTACAGCTGTAAATGCGATTACTTTTGATGTTGAAAAAGGCGAAATATTTGGGTTTCTAGGCGCTAATGGAGCTGGAAAAACCACAGCTATGAAAATGTTGATTGGTATTTCAAACCCAACTTCTGGAGCTGCCAAAGTAGCAGGATTTGATGTGTTCACCAATGGAGAAGACATCAAGAAAAATATTGGTTATATGAGTCAGAAATTTGCTCTGTATGACGATTTAACGGTTAGAGAAAATATTACGTTTTTTGGAGGTATATATGGGTTGTCTAGAAAAAGAATAAAAGAAAAATCCGATACTTTGATTGAAGATTTAGGGTTAAAAAATGTAGCGAATCAATTAGTAGGTGCTTTACCATTGGGTTGGAAACAAAAACTATCCTTTTCTGTGGCATTACTTCACGACCCGAAAATTGTGTTTTTAGACGAACCAACAGGAGGTGTCGATCCAATTACCAGACGACAATTTTGGGAAATGATCTACAAGGCGGCAAATCAGGAAACTACTGTTTTTGTAACCACGCACTATATGGATGAAGCCGAATATTGCGATCGAGTATCTATTATGGTCAACGGAAAAATAGAAGCTTTAGACACACCGAAGAAGCTGAAAGAACAGTTTAATGCTGCTAATATGAACGATGTGTTTTTAAAATTGGCAAGAAGCCCATCCCCAACCCTTCCCAAAGGGAAGGGAGTAAGTACTGATATTAAATAAAAAATTAATCTCTCAGAAAAATAAATAAAAGTGTCCCGCAGATTTCGCAGAATGACGCAGAAATAATAAAGATAAGAATCTGCGAGAATTGGCGAGATCTGCGGGAAACAAATACAAAAAAACTAAATAATGGAACAAAAAACCGAAAACGACATTTCATACCTAATTAGAGGTGCCATTTTTAAAGTGTATAATGAATTAGGACCAGGATTATTGGAATCTGTTTATGAAACTGTGTTGCTCTTCGAGTTACAAAAACAAGGTTTAGAGGTAAAAAGCCAAGTGCCCTTACCAGTTTTTATGAAGGCAATAAAATGGAATTAGGATTTAGATTGGATTTATTGGTAAATAATAAGGTGCTAATTGAGATAAAATCGGTGGAAAATTTAGCAGAAGTTCATCATAAGCAAGTATTAACGTATTTAAAACTTTCTAATTTGAAACTAGGCATTTTAGTCAATTTCAATGTAGATAACATATCAAAAGGCATTTTTAGAAAAGTGAATGGCTTGTAGAAAATTAATCCCGCAGATAGCGCAGATTTACGCAGACAATAAAAAGAAAATCTGCGAGAATCAGCGGAATCTGCGGGAAACAAAATGAGGTCTGCGAGAATCTGTGAGATTTGCGGGAGACATAAGAAAGAAATAAAATCAAATTAAACAGATTCCTGCCTGTACAGGAATGGATTATGAAACGATTCATAGGTTTTATAAAAAAGGAATTCTACCATATCTTCAGGGATAAACGTTCGTTGTTTATTCTCTTCGGAATGCCAATAGCTCAAATTTTACTCTTTGGATTCGCCATTACCAATGAGATCAATAATGTGGACATTGCCATTTTGGACCATTCCAAAGATGCGACCACAAAAGAAATCATCAATAAAATAGCAGCTTCAGAATATTTCAGTATTAAACAAATGGTTACTCATGAAGCAGATATCGCTTCGGTTTTTGAAAAAGGGCATGTGAAAGCGGTTTTGAATTTTGAAAAAGATTTCAGTAAAAATCTAATTAAAGGCCACAAGGCAACGGTTCAAATTATTACAGATGCTACAGATCCGAATACCGCAAATACGATAAGTAATTACGTAAATGCTATCCTTCAGCAGTATCAAAAAGAACAGAACAAAGACATTACATTGCTCTATCAAATAGTTCCAGAAACGCGTATGGTTTTTAATCCGGAACTAAAAAGCGTCTATATGTTTGTTCCAGGTGTAATGACCATTATTCTCATGTTGGTCTCTGCAATGATGACCTCAATTTCTATTACTAGAGAAAAGGAATTGGGTACTATGGAAATACTCTTGGTATCGCCTTTAAAACCATTTCAGGTCATTATAGGAAAGGTGTTCCCCTATATTTTTCTATCCATAATCAACGCTGTGGTCATCGTTATCTTAGGCATTTTCATCTTTAACATGCCTGTTCAAGGCAGCTTGTTATTACTGGCATTAGAGAGTGTTCTGTTTATTATAAGTGCATTGGCTTTAGGTATATTGATCTCGACTATTTCTGCAACGCAACAATCTGCTATGATGATTTCGTTAATGGGATTAATGCTTCCGGTGATACTATTGTCCGGATTTATTTTTCCTATTTCAAGTATGCATTGGCTTTTACAAATCATTAGCCATATCATTCCTGCCAAATGGTTTATCATCATCATTAAGGGGATCATGCTTAAAGGTGTAGGAATCCAATTTATATGGAAAGAAACCTTGATTTTATTGGGAATGACCGTGTTTTTTATGGCATTGAGTGTGAAGAAATATAAAATACGATTAGAATAAAACAGTATGCCGTTTTCAGTATTCAGTAGGCAGTCAAATAAAAAGAAAAATATTCGTGAATTCGTGGCAAGTTAAGAAAGCGTCAAAAATGAAAAATAGATAATAGAAAATAGATGAAAAAAAAGACCAAACATCACTTAAAGCGTCTTTATTCTCTTTATTTTTAAAATGATATGAAAACAATTCTATACATCATCCAAAAAGAATTCAAGCAAATCTTTAGAAATAAAGGGATGCTTCCTATCATTTTTGTGTTACCGCTAATCCAATTGGTTATATTAGCAAATGCGGCTACATTTGAAGTGAAAAATATTAAATTTGGATATATTGATAACGATCATACATCGACATCCAGAGCATTAATTGAACGGTTTAATGCGTCCACTTATTTTGATGTGCTAGCCGATTATTCTTCAGAAAAGATAGCCAGTTCCGAAATGCTTAAAGGTAAGGTTGATGTGGTATTAGAAATTCCACACTATTTTGAACGTGATTTACAAAAAGAAAAACAGGCCAATTTAGGCGTTACCATTAATGCCATTGATGGTGCCGCAGCTGGAGTTGAAAATGTATATGTAACACAGATTATTCAACGTTTTAATCAGCAATTAAAAATTGATTTATTACAGCCTTCAGACCAACAAGTACAGCCAACAAGCATTGAAACCATTCCGTTATTTTGGTATAACGAAACGCTGAATTATAAAACCTTTATGGTTCCAGGAATATTAGTGTTATTGGTAACTATGATTACGCTATTTCTTTCGGGAATGAATATTGTCCGCGAAAAGGAAATGGGCACCTTAGAGCAAATTAACGTCACACCAATTAAAAAAAGTCAGTTTATTATTGGTAAACTCTTTCCGTTTTGGGTTATTGGCATGGGTTTATTAACTATTGGATTAATTATAGCAAAACTCATTTTTGATATTCCAATGCTTGGTAGTTTGCCACTCATGTATTTATACACATCCATTTATATTTTAGTGGTTTTAGGGATAGGCTTGTTTATTTCAAATTTTACAGATACTCAGCAACAAGCCATGTTTATCGCTTGGTTTTTTATGGTGATTTTTATTTTAATGAGTGGCTTGTTT
>TARA_R110002049_G_scaffold25569_5_pt1 | contig 10533 bp, 24 predicted proteins | sample TARA_R110002049 | Tara Oceans TARA_R110002049 (sample SAMEA4396941) | marine metagenome | biome: Polar Biome; feature: [SRF] surface water layer (ENVO:00010504); material: water (ENVO:00002006), including particulate matter (ENVO:01000060) such as... | depth 5 m
TTATACTATTATCACATTGTACATCAGCAAAAGGTTCGCTAAACTTTCGTAGCATAAGATATGACATGTGATTTACAAAACTCACTTCACCTTTCCAAGCATCTCTTAAATCTTACATTGAGTTTTGCTGCATTTCCATACCTTGATAATGCTAGGCAGACCAAGAACCTACAAATGTATAAGTATCAGAAACTTCATAAGTTATTACCAAATCAATTATCTTATCAACTAGCCAAATATCACAATGACACTATAAAAAATACTGATTGATGTCTTGATTCTAATATTGATTTATAATCGTGTGTTCATAGATTGGTTTTCTATTTCGTGTGTTGCAGGCATTTTTGTTCTCTTTTTTCTGTTAAAATAGCAATTATCCAATCTATCACATAATCTAGGTTAAGACTTGCAAGAAAAATAAGCCTCATATAAATCATAGACTTACATAAAATCGTAGGCGATTTCCTGTAAGCAAGACTGTGGGCAGTCTTGTTATGCCAAACCTCCCCAGCATTCCGACCTCCACTATCATCACCACCTATTTACTAATCCAAAACACTCCCAAACATGGCATAATCTTGATTTACTACTGCGAAGATTTATTCTTGCAAAACCTAGATTATGTGAAAATTGGTAATTGCTTAATTTTAACAAAAAAAAGGAGAAAAAAATGAGCAAACAAGAAATAAAAAACAACAAATCTATAACACAAGATTATAAATCAACATTAGAATCGCTAGTTGATTTTTTTAATTATAGTGGAATTGAGGATATTAATTGTCCAGTTGATAAAACAATTGATACATACACTTATGAATCCAATGTTTCTAATACTTATACATTTGTAGGTGGTCTTACATACGCACAATCAAGGTATGAAAACGCTAGCAAATACTACTCAACAATGCAAGCTTCAAGAGATGCTTGGAAAGCTAAAGATGAGGCAAATCAAGAAGATATGTCAGATCCTACACTTCAAAAGCTAAACGACCAAGTAGCTTCTGCTGAGGCACAACGTGATAATAGTATAATTCTTCGTGATATATTTATGATATTAGCCGATAGATTTGTATTAAATGCACTTCACATTAAACCATACAATTGTGGTGAGGTTAAAAAATTCTATGATGGATTTACTAAACATCATGCTGACAAAAAACTACAGGCGAAAGCTAACAAATATAATGTAGAAAGCTTACATGGATTCCAATATGAAGGACTCAAAAGCTTTTCTAAAAGTAAATAATCTAAATTACCCAAGTATCATAATGGTACTTGGGTTTTTTTATAACCTTAATAGGAGTCGTTATGAAATTTCGTTATCATTATTTATTATTTATAGTTTTTATATATGCGTGTACAATTGTATTTGATGGTTGGGATAAATCAGCATCGCAGTTTTGGATGTCGTTTATATATTTTAATTGCTACTTAGCTGTATATACTGGTGAATTTATCAAACGCATAACCAAATGGTAGAATTTATTTTTAACGCAATATGCGGAATCGTCATTGCTTTAATACTCTATGGATATTATTTACGCAACAAAAGATAAAAGGTCACAACCAAAAACTCAGGGTTTTTGGTTGCTCCCCGGACTTACCAGTCCTTGCACTATCATCACTAAACTTAACATTAACCAACATGGAGAAAACTATGTCTAAATATCTCAAACAAGATTCAAAGCAACATCACTACGAAAGTGAAATTGCTCATGATTATAAAAAGCAAATCAATTACATCAAAACTATGCGAGAATATGCAAACGAATATCAAGCAATTATCAACAAAAATGCTATTGATATTTCTGGCAAACATATGGAGTTAGCTATGCTTTTATACGATAAAATATTTACAGTAACTAAAATCTTACTGTTGCATATTGAAAACAATATGTATGTACCTGACACATGGCAAATGTCAGTACAAAAAGTCAATAAATATGTAACAGAATTTGAACAACTAACTAAGGAGTACACATGATAAAACCAACAAGACACGCTAAATCAGTTATTACTAAAAAACTAATCCAAGCAGTAGAAGATTATCAAGCTAATGAAAATGCCATACTTCAAGGCTACGATTGTGAGCTTGAACAAATAGAATTATTAACTGATATACAAGCTGGTTGCAATCTACTAGGTATAGATTTAGATACAGCTATGTGTTTATATTCAGAACAAACAACAGATGAGGATCATTATGCACATAAACAATAAACTTAATGAAGTACAACATCAACTAAAAAATATTGTCACTTATATTGATACACTACCTACACAAGAAAAGACTGGTACTGTTGATTTATTAGAATGTGACATACATTCTGTTATTAATTACATAGAAAATGGGTAGGTATATAATGTCATTAGATGCTATACACGATTCTTATTTATCAGACCTGTTTGATTATTTTATTGATCAGGGTTATACTGATGAAGAAGCTATAATCTTAGTCAATCAAGCAGTAGAAGAACAACATGGTAGTATCACATAAAGATGATGAAATTAAAATTGTAACAATGACTTGCGATCATTGTAAATTTTCTTTTGATTATAAAGTTATGTATTATTTTCAAACACATAATCCAAATATATATAATCATTACAATCATTTATGTGAGGAGTGCTACATAAAATGTACACAAAAATCTACGAATTTGTAAACACAATAGGTGCATTACTGATGTTGTTTACGAATAGGCTAAGTGGTCTTGCCTATAAATAAAAGACCACACCATTTAACATTAAATACAAAGGAGTAACTATGTTAGATATTACTAATAATGGAGAGTATGACTTTCCTATTGAGATGATGCCAATTGGTGCATTACCTCCAGATCCATTAATGGATGGCGTTCCTGATTTATATGAAGTACCTACAGACATGGCACGAGCATTAGTTCGTACCGATACTGGTCAAGTGCTTGGTATTCATGGTAGTAAGTACAAACCAATCAATCACAAAAAAGTATGTGATACTGTAGAAAAGGGTGTTGAAAAACTGTGCAAACAATTCAATACCAATACAGATAATATAGATTACAAAGTATCTGTATATGAAAATGGTGCTAAAATGAAAGGTTCTTTTATATTTAAAGAACAGGTCATTCAACCTAAAGTAAATGACATCATTGCATTTCGTATCAACTTCTATAACAGTTACGATCAATCATGGGCATTTCAATCTATTGCAGATGGTTTACGTTTATGGTGTTTGAACGGATGTACTACACCAGTAACTGCAACACAATCACGATTCAAGCATACATCAAATGTTTCTATACATGGTGTGCAAGAAAAAATGATTAATGGTTACAAATACTTTCAAGATCAAGAAGGTACATTCAAAATGTATGCTGATAAAAAAGTACAAGACCATGTTGTTGAAGCTTTCTTTAAGACTGTATTGTGTAAAACATTTACACGATCTAAAACTTCAATGCCTTTTAACAATATACAACTTGAATCATTACTAAGAGAGTATGAAAAAGAAATACCTAAACTAGGTCGTACTAAATGGGCAGTCTACAATGCTATGACTTCATGGGCAACTCATGTAGGTAATGCAGATACTGCACATAGAACAAACAAGCGCAGAGAGATTGAATTATCTAAAGCGTTAGCAACACCTCAATGGGAGACTTTATAATGACATCATTACCTACAAATGCTGTGGAGTTTTTAAAATTTCACAAAGAAAATCCTGCTATCTGGGCATTATATAAAAAGTTTGCATACGAAGCAAAGCAAGCTGGACATACAAAACTAAGCAGTGAAATTATTTTAAATCGTGTTCGTTGGGAAACTACAATAACAACTAACGATAAACAATTTAAAATTAATAATAACCATAAACCTTTTTATGCTCGAATGTTGATGTACAGAGAAGACTTCACAAACTTCTTTGCTATGCGACAGAGTGTAGCTGATACCATACCAAAGGAGATGTATCTTGAATTATAAAAACATTGTACAAGAACTTGCAGAGCGTAGAAAAAACCTACGCCTGTGCAGCCGAGCGTTGTCTGAAAAGATTGGCGTGAGCGAAACTGCTGTGAGTTTGTGGGAATGTGGCAAGAAAGAACCTAATGCCAGAACGCTACTTGATTGGTGTATGGCATTAGACTTTCATCTTGTGCTGTACCTACATCAACATTCAGTACCTAACGATTTCAAACCTAGTCGTGACGATATGGTTTGGATAAAAGAAACCTTTGGAAAGGAGTTTGATTATGAAACAGAACGACAAATCTTTGTTGACCATTACAAATCAATTGGAGGAACTAAAAGCGATTGGAACGCTGCCTTCCGTAACTGGCTCAGAAGATCCAAGAAGTTTGCCAATGCACGACCGACTAAAGAAAGCAACTTTGTCGGGAGTGCCGAGGGCATTCAAGCAAGGCGTGAACGAATCAATAATGTTACTAACCTACGACTTGCGACACAAACAAAAGATAACGGAGGGGATGGATAAAGCTGCAACTTTTCATCTTGATTCTGTATTATCTAACATCAAAAGTATGTATCAAAAGATGTTACCTGCATCCGCTAAAACTGTAGGTATGGTACTAGAAACGATTGCATCTACCTTTAACTGTAATGTGCCAGATGAACTTGGTCTGACTGTCTATATAAAATTCTTAGGCAAGTACCCAGAGTTTGTACTTACACACAATACAGAAAAGATATTGGAAACATATAAATGGAGAAGGTTGCCATTGCCTTCTGAATTTATAGATGTATTAGAACCCGACTATATGCAGCATAAAAATTGGTTACACAATTTTCATAAAACATATTTAGGGTTTGCAAAATGGAAACAAAGTCAGTATAATACTAGTATGAAAGGAGTATAGATTATGGATTTTGACAGATCAAAAGGTATCGGTGGATCAGACGCATATAAAATTATGCGTGGTGAATGGCACGAGCTTTGGTTAGAGAAAACTGGGCAGAAAGAACCTGAAGATTTAACATGGGTGTTACCTGTACAACTAGGTACATTAACAGAGAAACTTAATATAAAGTTTTTCACACACGAAACAAAACTTAAAGTTACCCATTCTGATATAATATCAAGAGGTACTTTTATGTTTGCCCATGTTGATGGTATCGTTCCAGAAAAGAAAGCTATCTTGGAATGTAAACACACAAACTCCAACAACACAATGGAGAATGTAATCAATACTTATATGCCACAGGTACAGCATTACTTGTATGTAACCGGTAAACGCTATTGCTACCTATCAGTTATCTTTGGTAACAACCGATATGAGTGGTGCACGATACAAGAAAATAAAGAATATCAAAAAAAATTAATAGAAACAGAAGAAATATTTTGGACATATGTAACCGATAAAAAAGAACCAGAAAAATTAGAATCAAATAAATTAATACAAAAAACACATGACATTCTAGTCAATGATATGCGAAGCATAGACTTTGAAGCAGAAGGTCATAACGAGTTTTTAGCGAATGTACCTATGTGGCATGAGACTAAAATCTCACACGATCAACATAAGTCAGTAGGTAAACTACTTAAAAGTTTTGTACCTGATGACTGCCGACTTGCTATTGGAGCAGGTGTAAAAATACAACGCTCCAAGGCAGGTCATTTGTCAATTAAAGAAGCGAAAGGAGCAAAGTAATATGGCAAAACCTTTAGACGAAAACACAAAAAAGATAATTAAAGAGTGTGGTATAGATTACAAACAAGCACTCTGGGATTGTCATGGTACATGGGTAATGTATCACAGATATATTGAACTAGCAGGTGCAAAGAAAGGAGTAGTAATTGATGACCTTGTAGAAGTAGAAACTAATAGTGCGGCAGGTATTGTTTGCATAAAATGTTATGCACATCTTGGTAAACAAAAAGTTATTACCTACGGAGAATCTTCACCTAAAAATACTAAGAATTCTTACCCTTATTCTATGGCTGAGAAACGAGGTATTGATCGTGCTATTCTAAAACTTATTGGATTGCATGGACACATAATGTCTGATGAAGAAATGGATAACTCATATCAAAAGATTGGATCTAGTGATGACACAGCATTAGAAACCTTTCAACAAAATATTGAGAAGTCTAAAACTATGAAGGAACTTAACGCTTACTATGGTATGGCAAAAGTAGAGATGGCAAAAGCTAAACAATCTAGTCCTGCTACTTATCAAGTAACTGTTAGTAAGTACAACAACAAACTCAAGGAGTTAAAAAATGTTTAATCAAATAACATTAGTCGGTAACATGGGTGATGATCCTGATATAAAACAAACAAGTGCAGGTAATAACTTTGCTATTTTTAGTTTGGCTACCAACCGAGTAATCAAAGGAGAAAAGTCTACTGATTGGCACAAAGTTGTTGTTTGGGATGATAAAATTGCTGACATACTCAGTAGGTACACAAAGAAAGGCAGTCGTATTATGATTCAAGGGCGTCTTACCTACAGAGAATGGGAGCAAGAGGGAGCAAAGCGTGTGTCTGCCGAAGTGCATCTTGATAGATTTGATAGCCAGATGAAACTTATGGATAGTCGTGGCGAGGCAACTGTATCACCTATTGACAAACAACCAAATGAATACAAACCATCTGATGTAAAGTTTGACGATATGAGCATTGATGATGAGATACCAATTTAACCAAATAAAACAATGACAAAATCACAAGCAAAAGTATTAAAATTTATTAAAGATTACATAGACCTCAATGGTTACTCCCCTAGCTACATAGAGATAGCTGAGGGGTGTAACTATGCGAGTGCAGGTAATGCCTTTGACATATGTACGAAACTTGTTCAACAAAAAAAGCTAGTAAAGGTCGGTGACTACAGAGGGCACAGACAGTTAGAGGTAGTTGATGGGTAAGTTTAGCAAAAGCAAAGGCTATAGAATTGAGCATATGCTGGTAAAGCAACTCAATAAAAATGGTATTAAGTGCAGGCGGCAACCTATGTCTGGTGCAATACCTGACTTTCCACATGACATTGAGATCCAAGAACCTCGTATGAGTATAGAAGTTAAAGGTCGTGCAAATGGTGAAGGGTTTAAAACTTTAGAAAAGTGGAAAGGCGAAGCTGATATTTTAGCTTTGCATAAAGACAGAGGCACAACATTAATGTGTCTTGATATTAATTTGTTTATGGAACTAATGAACCGAAAGGAAAACACATGAGTATATTATTTGGCGTACTATTTTTTTTAAATGTAATGAATCCAGAGCACCAAGAATTTGTAAGTAAAACTTTGGATAACAATAAGCATTACAATTGCGAGTTTAAATACAAAGGATTGTCACCAGCTACAGACAGACCAGCAATTTCTGTGTATGGTTACACAATATTTAAACAAGTTTGTTCAAAATAGACAGTATAAAACTAGTATTATCCCTAGAACACCAGATAAGACCTTCCAGCGATTGTTTACAATATAACGATATTTCATTCGCCAGTACTCACTTCTTTTAAATCTAGGGGTAATTTTAGGGGGTGGTTTTTGCCAATCCATATAGATTGTTTCATTGCTATCTTTTTTTTTATTTTTAGGGGGTCTACCTCTTGGCATTTTGTTTCTCCATTTTTTTTTGCAACACTCCATATGCTCCCTTACCTACACGAATACCATAAGATGCACTTACAGATATTAAAATAATATGTGTGAACCAATCGGGTGTTGAGGTTTCTAAAAACTCAAATCCAGTTTTGATTGAGTCTTGTGTCCAAGGCAAAAACGAACAGATCAATATGCCACCAATAACAAGAGTCCAAAATTCGTCTTTCCATGAATCTCCCATTTGTTCAGTTAAACTTTGTTGCAGTTCAACTTCTCCTGTAGCTTGTTTCTGTGCAATCATTGCCTGTGATTTAGCTTGAGCAACTTTGGTTTGCATTTCTGCCTTAATCTTTTCGTTCTTACCTTCCATCCATGTAGAAGCTAATGAAGCAATTGGACCAAGTAATGCACCAATCATATTAATACCTACTTTTTAGGGGAGGAAAAATTAGGGTTCGTCTTATTGGCGAAACCAAAGTACGCTCCAACTAATGCAGAAAGTGAACCATACATCATCATTAATATACTGTCAGCTTCTGCATATCTTTCTGGATTATACAACACAGCAACTGTAGCTACAATCATCATAGCGAGTGCAGACCATGCCATATATCTCCTGTTCTTTTGATAGACTGTTTTGTTCATGTAATATTATTATAAAATTTATGATCCCCAATAATAACTATGGGTTTGTTATTCTCAACCCATTTGGGATTGATGGTTTTGGTATGATAATGGGTGGATCCGTATGTGTTGTCTGGGATCTTGCCCAAGGTGATAAGGTAGGCAATACCGACCATTTGTAAATAGTCCCGATCACCATGATTAAGAGCAATAATTTTATCCCTGTTTGGATCATCTTCATTCCAGCACGAAAACTGCCAGTCTTTAAGGCAAACTTCTTTGATTGTTTGTCCATACCAACTCCTTTTTTTTACACGATTGTTTATGACATGAGCTACTGCAATCTGTCCTTCTATTTTTTGATTACGAGACTCACCCCACATTGTGCCTGCCATTGCAGTAATATCAGTTAAAGTTGTTACCATGATATTCCTTTCAATTCCATCATATAGTTAATGTAATAGTACCCACCTACAGAAATAAATGCAAGTCCAATACCTGCTACTATTAATGCTTTGTTTCTTTCAGCAATTCGTTCTCGTTCTTTAATTAATATTTTTCTTTCTGCTCGAGCGTGTGCAATCTCAGCTTGTAGTCGTTCCCATTGACCAGCAGATCCATATAATAAAAATATTTCTTTCATCTCTGCTCTAATTCTAGCTAACTCTTCTTTTCGCATATGTGCTTCAATTGCAGTTTGCTCAACCGAAGATAACTTACCTAATACTTTACCTAATACACTTCCTTTTTTTGAAGCGGCAACATCTAATGTGGCTTCGGCATTTGCCCACTTACTTACATATCCTCCTAGTTGTGAGAAATCTTTACCAATTTTTATTGCTTGTTGTATCGCACCTGTAGCTGTTTTAATTACAGCAAATGCAGTAACTGGATCCATTATTAGACACCTTTAATTATTACTAATATAACTCCTACTACCACTGATATTGTACTTGTCATATTAATTATCTCTAATCTATTAATTCTTTTTTCTAAACGATTAAAATTATCCTGCATGGTTGTACGATAAATAACACATTCTCTTTCGTGTGCTTCCATTTCTTTAGCTACATCATGTATAGTTCTAGTGTCCATTATCGTTTATATCCTATAATATCTTTGTCATCTGGTAAACTATCCATTGTAGCTACAGTTTTAATAGTACCATCATCATTATATTCTGTTACAAATAATGCTTTAAATTTATCTAAAGTATCACAATTAGCTATTGCTGTTAAAATAGAATCAGATTTAGTTCTTACACTTGCTCTAAATGTGGTTACTGCACTTGCAATAGATTTACTAGAATCCTCTGCTTTTCTTACAATCATCCAATCAGTGGATTGTAAAAGAGATTGTGCTTGTAATTGTATTTGTTCTGTATAAATAGTTTTTAAACCTTTTGCAGCAACATCACCTACATCCTCATCATTTGGAATAGCACCATCTGTTTTATCTTGTTCTGTCCATAATGTATCTGTTATCAATCTATCTTTCAAAGTAATTGTTTCTGTAACTGTGCCTTTATCATCATCTACTTTATAAGACACTGCACCACCAGTTTCAAATCGTGTGTCTGGTTGTGTTCCTCCGATAAATTGATACACTCCTATAGTTTTTAATTCAGCTTGTGTCCAATAAGTAAAGATAGATGCTGGGTGAGTAATGTCATCTACTATAATAGATTTAGCAGTTCCTATTACTTGCTCTACTTTACTTGATTTAACGATTGCCCACATTTTATATTCTCCTTATTTTATATAACATATTATTCATAATTCATCTAGCAGTTGTTGGAGATACACCATCACCAATAAAAGGTTGTTCAGCTATAGCAAGATATCCATAAATATGTGCTGTATTAAAATCTGTATTGTTACTTCTTAATTTAAAACCATTTGATAAAAAATCTATAGTATTGCCAGTATCGTCAGCACCAGTTGTATTCCAAAATAATGCTTTGTCTATTGCATTAGTAGGACTTCTTGCAGAATCCCATACTGCCCAACCATTACCAATATTTAATCCTTTAACCATTAAAAATGCTGGTTTAAAACCTGTGTAAATAAAAGGTCCATCAGCATTATTATTACCTGTGTATTGACCAATTTTTTGGAAAGCTTCTATGTCCGTCCAACAATAGGCAATAAAATTTGTACTTGCTTTATTAGATGTGTTCTCACCACCAACAGAGAAAACAGTAGTAGTAGGTGAAGTGTCGTTCCATACTGCACCAACATCACTTTGTGAATCATCACTGTTAAACATCATATAATATGTGTTAGCATTATTTGCTCGTGTTGCATTCATATAAACATGCCAATTTGAAGAATTATCAGCTAAATTTTTTACT
>TARA_R110002049_G_scaffold81474_4_pt1 | contig 10528 bp, 9 predicted proteins | sample TARA_R110002049 | Tara Oceans TARA_R110002049 (sample SAMEA4396941) | marine metagenome | biome: Polar Biome; feature: [SRF] surface water layer (ENVO:00010504); material: water (ENVO:00002006), including particulate matter (ENVO:01000060) such as... | depth 5 m
GAAAATTTAGATTTTTTTAGCAGATTAGCAGGTTTTAAATATCAGAAAGAAGAACTGATTCAGTTTTTAAAACAGGCAGATTTACAAGAGGAATCTTATCCTAAAAAGCTATCTACTTACTCAAAAGGAATGCGTCAAAAAGTGGGTATTGCTGTTGCTTTGTCTAAAAATGCTTCTTATATCCTAATGGATGAGCCAACGTCTGGTTTAGACCCAAAAGCATCTGTAGAGTTTGCAAAAACATGTAAAAAATTAGCGGCAAAAGGTGTTGGTATTTTAATGGCAACACATGATATTTTTAATGCAGTAAACATTGGTTCTAAAATAGGAATTATGAAACAAGGAACTATCGTACATACTGCCAAAACAGAAAATATTACAGCACAAGAATTACAAGATTTATACATTAAAACAATTTAAAAACGACTAACACAAATTTAAAATGAATATCAAATACATAACATTCTTAATATTATTATGGGTTGCTCAATTAGGCTTTTCTCAAACTAAAATAATAGGTAAAGTAATAGATGCACAGAACACATCTATAGAAGGAGCAAACATAATTTTAATTAATCCAGCAAAAAAACAAAAGGGAGTAACATCAGGTTTAGAGGGGGATTTTACAGTTGAAGCAAGGGAAACAGGAGTATATAATATTCGTGTTACTTATCTTGGATTTAAACCTTTCACAAAAACAATTACAATACTTGCTAATCAAAATATAAATTTAGGAGAAATCGTACTTCAAGAGTCTTCAGAATCACTACAATCTATAGAAGTTTTAGGTAGAATACGTAAAGATTATAACAGTGATTATTCTTTTTCGGCAACAAAAATTGCCATTAAAAATAAAGAATTACCACAAGCTGTAGCAACTGTTACTAAAGAATTATTAAGTGATCGTTTGGCTTTTCAGTTGGTAGATGCTGTAAAAACAGTAAGTGGTGTAGCTGCAACTGGCTTATACAATCATTATAATATTAGAGGTATTACACAAGCAGATGATGGACAAGTGATTAATGGAATGAGAACCCGTCAATATTATTTTCTACAACCAATAACCTCACATTTAGAACGTGTAGAAGTAATTAAAGGTCCATCATCTGTAACATTCTCAAGTGCAGATCCTGGAGGAACTGTAAATATGGTAACTAAAAAACCATTGGCAGAAAAAAGAAGTTCAATAGGTTTTACTACAGGAAGTTTTGGAACTTTAAGAGCAACAGCAGATTTCACTGGACCATTAAATGAAGAAAAAACTTTATTATATCGTTTTAACGCAGCTTATCAAGATGCAGATTCTTTTAGAGATGTAATAAATAATAACGCAATTTTAATTAACCCTTCTTTAAGTTATGTTCCAAATGAAAAAACTTCATTTAATGTTGAAATGATTTATAATAATGCAGAAGGAAATTTAGATAGAGGTCAGCCAATTTTTGGGTCAATTAATGGTGAATATGATATAGATAGCACACCTATTACAATGAGTGTGAGTGCTTCTAACGATCATTACAAAACTAACGAGTTGATATTTATGGCAAACTTTAGTCAAAAATTTACTGAAAACTTTGGCTTTAATGTACAATTTATGAAGCAAACTTGGAATGAAGATTTAGCTGAACATAGAGTTGGTGGCTCGATGGTAGATATTGATGGAAATGTAATTCCTACACTAGTAAGATTAAGATATGATGAAAGACAACAATTTTGGGAAACAAATAATTTTAGTGCTTACTTTAATTATGACATCAAAACAGAAAAAATTACTAATAAACTTTTAGTAGGTTATGATGCTTCACGCTGGGAAAGAAAAATTGGTGCTGGTTGGTTTAGAGCTAGAAGATATTTAACAGTAAGTGGTGGGCAAGCTAATTTTGATTCTGCTAATGCAGCTAATTTTCAGCAAATGACTATAGATGGTGTAACAATGCCTGTGCCTGCAGGTGCTTATTTTGATTTAGAAAACCCATTTAATGGAGCTAGAGATACAAGCGGTTATGGAATTTCTAATTTATCTCAATACCTACCAGCAAATTTAAATAGTTCAAATGGTTTTTATATTCAAAATCAGTTTAAGGTTGGTAAATTTTCCGCTTTATTAAACTTAAGGTATGAAACTTTTACAGATATTTTTGATTATAAAGGAGATGAGCAAGAATTTAAAACAAGTGCTTTCGTACCAAGAATAGGTTTAACTTACGAAGTAACGAAAGATATTAGTGCTTACGCAACTTATTTAGAAGGATTTCAGCCACATACTAATACCGTATCATTATCACCAACTGCAGAAGGTTTCTTTTGGTCAGCTTCACCAGCAAAATTTGATCCGTTAGAAAGTACCTTGTATGAAATAGGGGCAAAAGGAGAGTTTTTAAACGGAAAAATATTTGCGAATTTTGCAATTTTCAATATAACTCAAAAAAATATTTTATTAGGTGATACTTACGATTTAGATAACTTAACAACAAGAGGAGAGCAAAAGAGTAGAGGTTTTGAAACAGATATTTCTGGTTATGTATTGCCTAATTTACAGCTAACAGCTTCTTATGCATATACAAATGCAACAATAGAAGAAGATGCTATAACAGAATTTATTGGAGAAAGAATTGGAGGTTCACCAAAACATAATGCAAATTTTTGGGGACGTTATAATTTTACAAATAAAACTTTAAGAGGTGTTGGTTTTGGTTTAGGTGCACAATATGTAGGTGATAGATATACATGGTACAACCCTACATATGCTACCGATAGAGTATTATTACCAGAATATACAGTTTTTGATGCTGCTGTATATTATAAGCCAGATAATACAGGTATTCAATTAACACTTAAAGTAAATAATATATTTGATAAAACACATTGGTTAGGTGGTTTAAATCCTTCTAGGTTAGGTCCTGGTACGCCAAGAAATGTATTATTAAATGCAACTTATAATTTCTAATTTTATGAAAAAAGTAGTTGTTATTTTAATAGCAAAACAATTTTTTAAAAAGACCTTTCATCAAAAAGGTCTTTTTATGTTATTGTTTATTTTTTTGGCAGTTTTAGCGTATGTAACTACTAATAGTTGGCTTGCTTTTGAAGAACATGACCATGTTGTAGCACATCACCAAGATGAATCAAGAAAAAGTTGGGATAATAATCCTGATAAACATCCGCATAGAATGGCACATTTTGGATCATTTGTATTTCGTGCACAACATCCATTGAGTATTTTTGATTCTGGTATAGAAAGTTATACCGGAAATGCCATTTTTTTAGAAGCGCATAAACAACATACAGCTAACTTTTCTGAAGCAAGTTTATCAACGGGTTTGGTTCGTTTTGGCGATTTAAATATTACCATGTTGTTGCAACTTATTTTACCTTTAATTATCTTTTTCTTGGGTTATGCCGCAATTACATCAGAAAAAGAAACCGGAACTTTAAAAATTATGCATATTCAAGGTGCAAAAATTAAAGAAATTCTTTTGGGTAAATCTTTGGGTTTGTTCTTTGTTTCGGCAATTTTCTTTTTACCAGCATTTATCGCTTTATGGAGCATTGGTTTTTTAGAGAATAATAATTTAGATAATTCAGTAGTCATAAGATCTATATTAATTGCGGTAAGTTATATTTTATTTTACATGATTTTATGTTTTGTAACTATAATTATATCTGGTAAAAGTCAGAATTCTAATAAGGCATTGTTAAGTTTATTAGGTATTTGGTTATTGTTTTTTATAATTACTCCTAAAATGGCTCAAGTTTTAGGTAATTCTATACATCCTAATCTTTCTAAAATAGCATTTAAAGCAGCTATTGAAGAAGAAATTTCTAAACAAGGAGACAGTCACAATCCAGATGATCCCTATTTTAATAGTTTACGAGATTCCATTTTAAAGGTATATAAAGTTACAAATGTTAAAGATTTACCGATTAATTATAGTGGTTTTGTAATGAGTAAAGGAGAAGAGCAATCTGCCATAATTTATAATAAGCAACACAATAAGTTAATTGATACTTATAAAAAACAAAACAGTATTACTAATGGTTTGGTACTATTTAATCCTTATTTGGCGATTAAGAATTTATCGATGAGTTTTTCTGGGACAGATTTTGATACGTATGTAAATTTCTTATCACAAACAGAAGATTATAGATATAAACAATCTCAATATATGAATGAGTTGCAGATGAAATTTATTAGTAATAAAGCAACAAGTAGTGAAGGTAAAGTTAATGTGATTGATAAATCTTACTGGAAATCTGCGCCTAAATTTAACTACGAATATATATCGATAAGTAAAACAATAAGTGCACAATTATCTGCAATTATTGCCCTTGTTTTTTGGTTACTATTTACACTGTTATTTATAACAAAATTTTCTAATCGTTTTAAAATTATCTAATGATGTATACACTATTAATCAAACAATTTTTTAGATCTAAAACGGTTTTATTGGCTTTTGGTATATTGATGGTTTTAGGGTTTTTAAGTATTGAAACAGGAAAACAATTTCTAAATCAAAAGCAAAGAGTTATTGCTAAAACAGAAATACAGCAAGAAAAGCATATAAAAACCCAAACCAATCTTCATAAAGATGATTTAGGGTTGTTGTTGTACTATTTAAAGTTTTCATTTATTAATCCTGTAAATTCGTTAGCAGGCATATCTATAGGACAAAGCGATTTAAATTCACACATACAAAATATAACCATTTTAAATCTTGAAGGACAAAAATATGATACAGATTTAGTAAACCCTATGAAGTTAAGTGTAGGTAATTTAGATATTAGTTTTTTAATTATTTTTCTTTTTCCGTTGATAATAATTGCCTTAAACTTTAATGTTTTATCCGAAGAAGAGGAGAGTGGTACTTGGAAGTTGATCACAATTCAAGGAAAATCTACTTTTAAATTTTTAATGCAAAAAATAGCAATAAGAGGTTTTTTTGTGGCAATAATTTTAGGCTTATTATTCTTTTCAGCAAAAGTTATTTTAGAAATTCCTTTTAATAGACCTTTTTTACAAATGATAATAATTAGTTATTTGTATCTATTATTTTGGTTTTCAGTTTGCTTTTTTATCATTTTATTAAGAAAATCGTCAAATACAAATGCGATTGTATTGTTAAGTACTTGGTTGGTTTTGGTTGTTTTTTTACCAGTTTTGGTAAATAATTACATTACCAATGCATACCCTGTAGAAGAAGCTTTTACAATGACCATTAAGCAAAGAGACGAATATCATAAAAAATGGGACACTGATAAAAGAGAAACTTTAGATAAATTTTACGCACATTATCCTCAATTTTCTCATTATAAACTTCAAGAAGAAGGTTTTTCTTGGTTGTGGTATTATGCAATGCAACAAATGGGCGATGATGAATCGAAAAAAGAACGAGATGAAATGTATCTTAAAATCGAAAAAAGAGAATCATTAAGCAAAAAGATTGCTCAATTTTTTCCACCATTACAAGTGCAATTATCCATGAATGCTATTGCAAATACAAGTTTAACTGACCAAATAGCGTTTTTAAATGCAACAACAAATTTTCATGAAGATTTACGTTTACAGTTCTATCCTAAAATCTTTGATAATAAACTGGCAAATTCAATAGACTGGAAGCAATACAAACCTGTAGTTTATAAATCAAAAACTGCTTTTAATTTGTATGATACTATTCTTTATATGTCTTGTATTATAATATTATTAATAGGTTTTGGAGTTTTAAAAAACTTAAAACATTTTACTTGATAATAATTTAAACTAAATAATAGCAATTAAGTTAGACGAAATATAAAAATTTATGCGTTTAACTTAATTGTTTAAAAAATAAAAAATGATAATTTTAAAACAGAAATCTGATATTCTAGGAAGTTTTGTAAGTTCCTTATGCTTAGTGCACTGTATTGCAACTCCGTTTATTTTCGTAGCACAAACGGGTATGAGTGCCTGTTGTACAACAACTCCGATTTGGTGGAGTATTATTGACATATCTTTTTTAGTAATTTCTTTTTTTGCTATTTATTGGTCAATAAAATTAACCACCGCAAAATGGATGAAATTTGCGTTATGGATAAATTGGTTTTTATTATTTGTCGTAATTATAAACGAAAAATTAACTCTTTTTTACTTACCAGAAGTAACAATTTATATACCGGCTTTAGCACTGGTAATTTTACATATTTATAATAGAAAATATTGCAAGTGTAATGTTGATACTTGTTGTGTTGAAGAAATTTAATACAAAATTACTTTTATGATCTATTTTCGATACAAATATTATTTTTAGATTCTTAAGAGTCGCTAAAGTCTGAAAAGTTCGAGTTTTTATTTTCTTTTAATATGCTTTTATTATCCAAAATAAAACAAAGTACTACCAAAGTAAGCTAAAAGCTAACAAATCTATTTCCCGATACAAAAATTACTAAAAATGTGTCCAAGTATATCTTTATCTACATCATATTCACCAGTAATGTTACCAAGGTGACGTAAGCATTCTCTAATATCAATAGAAAATAAGTCTGTAGAAATTTCTAAATCGATACCTTGCTGTACTGATGTTATTGCCATTAAAGCATTGTTTAGCGCTTCAAAATGACGAGAATTTGTTACTATAGTTTCGTTATTGCTTAAAGCACCAATATTAACTAGAGAAGTTAATTCATTCTTTAAATCATCAATTCCTGTTTTGTTTTTTGCAGATAATAAAATTAAGTTTTCAATTTTAGATTGTAATTCTGCACTGTCGTGGCAAGATAAAGTGTCAATTTTATTGGCTATTACTAACAAGCGTTTATTTGGGAAACGTGTTTTTATAGTTTCTATTTCTTGCAAAAACTCTTCGCTAGCGTAAGAAAATTTATTAGAATCTATTAAAAAGATAATTAATTGAGCATTGTCTGCTTTTTCATATGCTTTTTTAATACCTATATTTTCTACAACATCTTCTGTTTCTCTAATTCCTGCAGTATCTATAAACCTAAATGCTACACCATCAATAATTAGTTCGTCTTCTATGGCGTCTCTTGTAGTACCAGCAATATCAGAAACAATTGCTTTTTCTTCATTTAAAAGCGTGTTTAATAATGTAGACTTCCCAACATTTGGCTCTCCAATAATTGCAACGGGAATTCCGTTTTTCATTGCATTTCCAAATGAGAAACTATCTATTAGACGTTTTAATACAAAGGTAATTTTAGAAACTAGTTCTTTAAACTTAGTTCTATCTGCAAATTCTACATCTTCACCAGAAAAATCTAATTCTAATTCTATTAAAGCTGCAAAATCTAATAATTGTGCGCGTAAATCTTTTAGTTCATTTGTAATACCGCCACGCATTTGCTGAATTGCCATTTGATGACTTGCAGCAGAATTAGATGCAATTACATCTGCAACAGCTTCTGCTTGCGATAAATCCATCTTTCCGTTTAAGAAAGCACGCATTGTAAATTCTCCATTATCTGCCATTCTACAACCTTTTTGTAAAAATAACTGAATAATTTCTTGTTGAATAAAACTAGAACCATGACAAGAAATTTCAACTACATTTTCGCCAGTATATGAATTAGGATTCTTAAAAACGGATACTAAAACTTCATCTAAAAGAATATTATTCTCTACAATATGTCCTAAATGTATCGTGTGAGTTTTCTGGTTTTTTAAGGTTTTATTTTTTTTAATTGATTTAAAATTGGCATCAACCAAATTAATAGCATTTTCACCAGAAAGTCTAATTACAGAAATTGCACCAACTCCAGAAGGTGTTGCTAAAGCAATAATAGTATCGTTTTGAATCATGTTGCAAAAATACATAAAGATTTTTGTGATAACCATAAAAAAAATCCGTCAAAAACTAATTGACGGATTTTTTTATATTATTTAAAACATTTTAAGCAGTTTCTAATTCTTCTTCTTTAACTTTAGATAAGTTTAATTTGTTATTTGGTACAAATTCTAACGTTCTCATTGGGAAAGGAATGTTAATGTTTTCTTTATCAAAAGCTTTTTTAATTTCCATGATGGCATTACTTTTAGCTTTTAATTTTTCTAAAGCATTTTCAGAATCTACCCAAAATCTACATAAAAAATTAATAGAACTGTCTCCAAACTCTGTGTAATAGAATTCTACTTTTTTTCCAATTTCATCTTGATTAAAATTGTGTCTAATAGTTTCTGTGGTTAACTTTTCTACTTTTTCTAAATCTGCACCATATTCTACACCACATTCTATAGCAATTCTCATTTTAGTAGTTAGAGAGTAGTTTTTAAACGGATTCTCTAAAATGGTTTTGTTAGGAATTACAACCATATTATTATCTGCTTCTCTTATAACAAAGTAGTTTAAGTTTATATCTATAACCTCACCAGAATAACCATTTGTTTCTACCCAATTACCAATATTAAGGTTTTTTCTAAAAGATAAAACCACACCAGAAATTGTATTAGACAATGTGCCTTGCAATGCTAAACCAATAACAATACCAGAAACCCCAGCTGCAGATACAATAGTTTTTAAAGTATCATCAAATTTTAAGACAGTCATAGCTAAATATAGACCAACTAAAATTGTTATTGCAGAAGCAAATCTAGAAACCAAGTCTCTAACAGATTTTTGCTTTATTTTTTTACCAATTGTTTTATTTACAATTGAGTTCATTGCTCTAGAGGCAAAGTAAGCTATTATAAGAACAACCATTGCAATTGCAAGATTTGGTATGTTCTTAATAAAAATATCTTTCCAGGCTTCTAATTTTTCTATTACTTTATTCATGTTCTTTTGTTTTAATTAATAATTTAAATACTTCAATAAAAAAGCATTAAAACTATTTAACAAAACTAGTATCTAAAGCACCATCTTTATTTTTAGACCAAGCATTTAACATCCAAGTAGATTTTTCTAACTCTCTAATATAAGCACCAATTAAATCTATAGTACCTTCATCTTTTGCTAAATCTGCTCTGTTTATAACTTTGCTTAATTGCTCTATAAGAATTTTATGATCTTCAATAATAGTAGTTACCATTTCTTCATCTGTTAATAACGGACTAGATTCTTTAATTTTAGAAACTTCTAAATAATTAGATAAATTACTAACTGGGTGAAACTTTAAAGTTATAATTCTCTCAGCAACTTCATCAATCTTTACTTTGGTGTCGTTATACATTTCTTCAAATCTAATATGTAAATCGAAGAAATTTTTTCCTAAAACATTCCAATGAAAGTTTCTTAATTTTTGGTAATACATATGGTAATCTGCCAAAAGTACATTTAGCTCTGTTACAACGGGTACAATTTTTTCTTTGTCTATATTTAAATAATTCATAATATTTTTGTTTTTAAGTTCAATACAAAACTACAAGCAATTGGCCTTTTAGCTTTGCTCAAATAGTTTACATGTTAACTCAAATACTACTTTAACAAAATATTAATAATGAGAGTTTTGTAACATAACAGGTAAATTTGCGTCTAATTAGTACACAATTAAAACCTTATATATAAAAAATGAAAGAAGACAAACAGTTATTGGTAATTACGCATTTAAGTCAGTTATTAGATTTTGTAACAGGAATTGGTGGCTTTATAGTGCCGTTAATTTTATGGTTAACAAAAAAAGATGAAATTTTTGGAATGGACGCTCATGGTAAAGCAATTATAAATTTCAGAATTTCTATGTTTATTTACCTATTGCTATGTATTCCTTTAATTTTATTATTTGGTTTAGGAATTATAGGATTAATTGTTATTGCAATTTTCTATTTAATATTTCCTATTATAAATGCTATAAAGGTTAGTAATAACGAAGCACCAAGTTATCCTTTAAGTATTCAGTTTTTAAAGTAAAAAGAATATTTTATAAATTAAAAAATCGTCCTTTTAAAAGACGATTTTTTTTTGTTTGGGCGTTACCTTTCAGGTCAGGCTTTACGCACTCGCTTTTGGCTCATTCTTCGCAAAAGAGCTCAAACAAATGCTTCAATCCTTAACGCAAGCTTATTAATTAGTACCTTGAAAGCTAAAAAAGCTTATATATTTTTAATAACATCTTCATACTCGTAAAAAAAGAGTTCAAACTTAGGCATTGTTTCTACAAAGAATTCGTAGCAATCTCGCCAAGTATTTTTGTTATGAATGCTAAATTTTCCTTCAAACGGAACGTAAATTCTATGAATTGTCTTTCCGCTATCTAATTCATATTCATTATTAAATATAACTTCTGGTAATTCTGTTTCTAGTAAAACCTTTAAAGATAACATTTGGTCAAAGTAGAGTAGGTTTACCAATTCATCTGGGTTTTCTATATCTAAACAAACAGCAGCTTTTTTTCTATCTGCAACAAATTTAAAAGAGAACCCCTTAATTTTTGTGTTGTATAGTAACCATTTTCTTGGAAAAGATTTTCCAAAACTAGTCCAAAATTCTTTACGTATTAATTCTGCTTCTGCTTTAGAAAACATGTTGTAATTTTATTTTACAATTTATATTAATTAGATGTAGTTTTAATAGGCGTAAATCTACTAGCCGTGTATTTTAGC
>TARA_R110002049_G_scaffold54869_20_pt1 | contig 10518 bp, 9 predicted proteins | sample TARA_R110002049 | Tara Oceans TARA_R110002049 (sample SAMEA4396941) | marine metagenome | biome: Polar Biome; feature: [SRF] surface water layer (ENVO:00010504); material: water (ENVO:00002006), including particulate matter (ENVO:01000060) such as... | depth 5 m
ATCGTGCTCCTTGCTAGTTGGCCCCGAAGTTCACGCGGAACTGTGCGCCGACCATGCGCGGTGCACCGACGCTGACGATTGTGATGCCCGGTGCCGCCTGACGGCGCGGATCAGCACCGCCCTCAGTGAAAGCCGGGGTGTCGAGTTCCTTGTACGGGAAGTTGGTGTTGTAGGTGCTGCCTGCCCAGCCGTTGCCAGCACGCACGTAGCGCTCGTCTGTGCAGTTGGTGCAGAACAACGCCAGCTCGTAGTCGCCGTCAGAGAATTTCCAGGTGACGCGAGCGTTCAACAGGTCGTACTCCGGAATGTAGAGTGTAGTGCTGTCCTGTGGCGAGGTGGCATGGTCATCGGTGTAGGCATAGTTGAGGCTTGTAACGATCGACGAACCGTTGCCGAGATCAGCCGTGTAGCGCAAGCCCGTGGTCCAGGTCAGTTCCGGTGCTGCACTAAACGGTGATGCTTCGGTGACACCTGCAGAAGGGTTGGTTATGTTGTCCCATTTCGCATCGAGTGAGCCAACGCCAAGATTCCAGACAAGGTTGTCGGTAATCGCCGCCATACCTTCGAACTCGAGGCCCGTGATCTTGCCGTCGCCAACGTTAGTCGTGCAACGATTCACGCACTCGGGCGCTGTTGTAACCGTAATCTGCTTATCCTGGTAGTCCATGCTGAATGCGGTCAGGTTGGCGCGAATCCGGCCCTCAAGCCAGGTGGTGCGTACGCCGATCTCGGCGCTGTCGAGTTGCTCTTCGTCAAACGGTGTATTGATATCCGCTGTCGAGTCGTTGGTACCGCCGGACTTGTAGCCACCTGAGTAGGAGGCATAGGCCATGAAGTCATCGTTGAAGTGGTATTCGACCGCAAGGCGGGGCGTGGTTGCCGTGAACTTGTTGCTTCCCGTCAATCCCGGGTTGGTAACGCACACGTCCTGTACCGATGGGTCGCAGGTGCCGCCTTCATATAATGGCGCGACGAGATCCGGCAAGCCCAGATCATCGGACAAACGGTCAAGCCTGTGGTCCCAGCGTGCCGTCTGGCTCACAGTGTAGGTCTTGTCGTCTTCGGTGTAGCGAATGCCGAGTGTAACCGCCAGTGCGTCGGTGAAATTGTAGGTGCCCTGCGCGAACACGCCGAGACTGTCGGTGTCCTGCAAACCGTCATCGTTCAACAGCAATGCACCGTACTGGCTTGTGCTGCGGCCGTCATGATCGGCGTATTCGATCAGGCCGTTTTCCTCGGAAGACAGGTAGACGCCCGCAACCCAGGTTAGCCGATCATTGAGAGAAACGCCGTTGAGCTGGAACTCCTGTGACCAGAAATCGAGGTAGGTTTTGGCATCGTCGTCGAAGTAGGTTTCCGCATAGCCATCATCGTCGGGATCACGAAATGCGACCGAATCCATGGTGCGGTAACCCGTGATTGAACGCAGTGACACGCTGTCGCTGAACGCCCAGTTGATATCCAGTGTTGCCCCGGTGCTTTCATTGTTGCTGGAAGGAACAAGTCCGGTACCCGCCACCTCATAGAGGCTGTCGGGGATTTCCGGCGCGTATTCAGCGACGGTGCCACCCCAGTGGCAGTTCCAGCCTGCAATGGCGCTCGCGTTGCCTGCAGTGCAGTCGTTCAGTGCGGGCGGTGGTCCACCGGGTCGGGCAAGGTCCGTGGTGGTATTAAAGTTGTAGTAGTCGATCAGCTTGACGGCGCCATTGTTATCCGAAGTGACTGACCGGTCGACACGCATGTCAATGGTCAGCTTGTCGGACGGCTGATGCCGTAGTTGCACCTGGAAGGCACGGGCGTCAAGGTTACCCAGGTTGACGTCGTCAGCCAGTCGGTCAATGTAGCCATCGCGTTCGTTGTTTGCCGCCGAGATTCGAACCGCCGTCTTGTCGGAAAGAACTACGTTGTATGCACCTTTGACCCCGATGTAGTCATAGTCGCCAATGGACATTTCGACGTAGCCATTGTTTGAATCAAGGTCCGGCTTGACGGTGATGTAGCGAATAGCGCCGCCAGTACTGTTCTTGCCAAACAGCGTGCCCTGCGGACCACGCAGTACTTCGACGCGCTCGGTGTCGAGGAACTGCAGGAAGCCGACCTGTGGGCGGCCGAAATAAACATCATCGATGTAGATCGCAACAGCCGGATCAAGTACGGGGCTGATACGTGCCTCGTTAACGCCGCGAATAGAGAACTGCGCCGCTTCGCTGCCGCGGCCGGTGCCGGAGCTGACCATCGCGTTGGGTGTAAAGTCGAGCATCGACGCCGGATCGTTAATACCCAGTTCACGTAGATTTTCTGGCGTGAATGCGGTCACTGAGACGGGCGTGTCCTGCAGGCTTTGTTCGCGACGCTGTGCGGTGACAGTTATCTCTTCGAGCCCGCGCGCCGTGTTTTGTTGAGCAAGCGCCGGTGCGTTGCCCAGAATCGGCAACAGGGCCGCGCCTGTTGCAATTATGAAAGCTGTTGACCTCATGAAAATCCCCCTGGATAGATCAGCTTATTAGTGACGCGAACAATATACCGACAGCCACGTGGCCAGATTCGGATCATGTGCGCTATGCGAAACACTACTGTTCGGCAGGCGCTGTCAGCAGGACTTACGGTGGCCTTTTCTCGGTACCATCACTAATAATCGCGACGACTTTTGAAAAGGAAATGATAATGCTGCGCAAGTCTTTTCAGGCTGTGTTTATAGTTTCATCTGCAATTCTCATGGTTGTCGTCAGGCCTGCGTTTGCCGATGCGCCGAAGGAGATGTGGGAGGAGCCGAGTCACCAGCTCGTGTTTGAAAAAGGCACGACGCGCATTCTTGATATTCGTGTCGTGCCAGGTGTGGTTTCGGAATACCACAGTCATCGCTTTGCGACCGCCTACGTGATTGTGCAGGACGCAAGAGTCAATAGTCAGCGAACGGGCGGTGACTGGGTCGATCTATCATCTCGAGACCGACGCCCGGCCGGCGCCATTAACGATCGCGCCGACTACCTTGCAAAGCCTTATGTGCACCGTGTTGACAATATCGACGATCGCACCTTGCACCTGGTCGCCGTTGTAAACAGTGCCGCACTGACGAGCGATGAACCTATCGAACTGACGCCCGAGGGCGACCGTCTGGATAACCCGTACTTTGCAGAACATCGTTATTCAGTTGCCGCCAATGGCCGCAGCGAGCAATTGCGTTTCGACAACGAAACGCTGGTTGTGCAGGCGCATGCAGGCCCGAGCCATATTCTCGAAGACGGTGTCAGCCATAGTTCGGGCACTGCGCCTGGTGCCTGGTCCTGGCATGCGCCGGGGACAGCATATCGAATCGTTAACAACAGTGACGACGCGCGTGAATTCGTTGTGCTTGAGATAAAGACACCGTGAGCAAGCTTAGCCGGCGAGCGATTATTCGCGCCGCTGGAGGTGCGTTGACGCTGGTTGTCGGCGGACTGCAGGTGGCGTGCACCGGCGAGGAGTCGGAGCAAATTGCAGCAACCGGGCTTGATGACGCAGCCTTGTTGACGCTGCTGCGCGCTGCCCAGCTACTACTGCCGCATCAGCGTCTCGCGACCGATGTGTATCGCGATGCAATGCTGCAACTAAGCGATGCGATGACGAATGATGCTCGAAAAAAGCAGGCTATCGAGGCTGGCCTGGCGGCGCTCAACGAATCTGCATCGTGGCTCGATTTGTCGACGGAGGCGCAAAAATCGACATTGGCGGCGCTTGAATCGACACCCTTCTTTGGCACCGTTCGTGAAGCCGCTATCAGTGGCGTCTACCGGGACGAAAGAACCTGGCAGCTGCTCGGATATGAAGGTGAAGCCAGCAAGTACGGCGGCTACCTGCACCGTGGTTTCGACGATATCGACTGGTTGCCTGAATTCGGGGATGCGCAATGAGCCGAACCTATGATGTCAACGACGGTTCGGTGGTCGTGGTCATCGGTTCGGGTGCCGGCGGTGGCACCTTGTCAAATGAACTTGCGCAGCAGGGTATCGATGTCGTGTGCCTCGAGGCCGGTGCACGTTTGTCGTTAGCCGACTTCCGTAATGATGAGCCAGCGATGGCCGCAAAGTTCAATTGGACCGATCCGCGCGAAGGTTCCGGCGAGATGAGCCCGACCCGCCCGACCTATATCTGCAAGACCGTGGGCGGAACCACCACGCACTGGACTGCACTGGCGTTACGAATGGCACCGCATGAGATCCGCGGCCGCACAAGCTATGGCGCTATTGCAGGCACCGAGCTTATCGACTGGCCACTGGACTATGACGAGTTGTCACACTTCTACGGACTCGCGGAAGCGAAGATGGGCGTGACCGGGACTAACGGCATTCCGCGCCACCCGGCCAATAACAACTTCAAGCTGCTGAATGCCGGTGCCATGAAGCTTGGCTACCCCCGTTCAGAAACCGCCAATCTGGCGATCAATTCGGTTGCCCGTGATGGCCGCGGGCCTTGCCAGCAACTTGGCTTTTGCCGCAGTGGTTGTGTTGTCGCCGCCAAATGGTCAACCCTGTACACCGAGATTCCGAAAGCCGAGGCCACGGGCCATTTCGAGCTGCGGCCCGAGTCGATGGTGACCGCTATCGAGCAGGAAGCTGACGGTCGTGTGAGCGCCGTGTTGTACCGCAATCGCGATGGCGAGCTCGTGCGCCAAAAGGCACGCGCGATAGCCGTCGCCGGCAATGCCATTGAGACGGCGCGATTGTTGTTGCAAAGCACTTCGGTACTCAGCCCCGACGGACTCGGCAATCAGAACGGCCTCGTTGGTCGCCACTACATGCGGCATGTTTTCGGCCGCGTGCTTGCGCGCATGCCGGGTAAGGTGAATATGTACCGGGGCATCGTGCAGGCAGGGAGTCTCGAGCACGAGGCGCACCATGACCCGGCGCGCGGTTTTGCGAGCGGCTATCACATTGAAACCGTATCGATGTCGCCGGAAGGCGTCGCGCGTACGCTCATGCCGCAGGAGGGCTGGGGCGAGTCATTTGCCGATGCGATGGAAGCCTACGAATACTATGCCGGAGCGATCATTTGCGGCGAGGATTTTCCGCAGGCGTCCAACCGTGTGACATTGCACGATAGCCGAACGGACCAGTACGGCCTGCCAATTCCAAAGATTCACTACGAGAAGAACGAGAACTCACGCGCCATGCTGGAGCACGCGTTCGGCGTGGTGGAAAACATCTATGGTGCGCTGGATGCGGAGAAAATCTACCGCACGCCGTCTGGCACAGCGACGCACAACATGGGTACGGCACGCATGGCGGCCGACGAGAAAGAGGGTGTGTGCAACAGCAATGGCAGCGTCTTCGGTGTACCCAACCTGTTCATTACTGACGGCAGTGCATTTCCTACTTCAATGACCGCGAACCCGACGCTGACGATCGTTGCGCTGGCCATTCGTCAGGCCGGGTTCATTCGACAGTCAATGGTTGAACGAGCGATCTAGGCAATTAGCTGTTCGCAAGCTCCGCTTCAAGTTTGTGCAGTGTTTCGTAGCAGCTCAGCACCTGCTGCACGCTTGAGTTTGGCTCACGTTCTTCTCGAATCGCAGAGAAAAACTCGCGGTCCTGCAGCTCAATGCCATTCATTGAGACATCGACTTTCGACACATCAATCGGTTTCTCGTAACCATCAACAAGGTCATCGTAGCGCGCGATGTACGTACCGTTGTCGCAGATATAGCGAAAGAACGTGCCCAGCGGACCGTCGTTATTGAACGACAGCGATAAGGTGCAAATTGCACCGCGTTCTGTTTTTAGCTGAATGGACATGTCCATGGCGATGCCGAGTTCGGGGTGCTTCGGTCCTTCGATAGCGTGTGCCGTTACAATCTTGTCCTGTGTCTGGTACTGAAACAGGTCCACGGTGTGGGCGGCATGATGCCAAAGCAGGTGATCGGTCCACGAGCGCGGTTCGCCGGCGGCATTCATGTTCTTGCGGCGGAAGAAATAGGTCTGCACGTCCATCTGCTGAATAGACAGGTCGTTGGCCACAATCTTGTTGTGCACCCACTGATGCGACGGATTGAAACGGCGCGTATGCCCGGCCATGCAGATCAGTCCGGTTTGTTTCTGTTTCTCTGCCACGGCCTGCGCATCGGCCCATGAGTCTGCCAGCGGAATTTCAACTTGTACGTGTACGCCGGCGTCCAGGCACTGAATCGCCTGGTCCGCGTGCATCTGTGTGGGCGTACAGAGAATCGCAGCATCGACATCGGGCAGGGCGAGTGAGTCTGCGAGGTCCGTGGTGGCGTGAGCGATGCCGTATTCGTCAGCAATCTCCCGGGTCTTGTCCAGTTCACGCCCCACGACTGACACGACTTCCACGCCATCGATGTTCCGAATGCCGTCGAGATGTTTCTTGCCGAACGCGCCGGCTCCTGCGAGTACAACTTTCATTATTACTTCTCCGAATTTTCCAGTATCAGGTGACCGACGGCCGTATTCGACGCGGGCACATGGTAGAAACGATGCAGTTGCTTGACCTTGTCACCGAGTGCGCCGCGCATGATCAGCCACATGACGAGCTCAATGCCTTCGGATCCTGCCAGGCGCAGGTAGTCAATATGTGGCATTTGTGCGAGACCGGCCGGGTCATTGACGATCCGCTCCAGAAAGTCCTCATCAAATTCCTTGTTGATCAGACCGGCTCGCTCGCTTTGCAGTTGGTGGCTCATGCCACCGGTGCCCCAGATCTGCACGTTAAGGTCTTCATCAAATGACTCAACGGCTCTGCCGATTGCTTTGCCCAGGTCATAGCAGCGTTGTCCGGAGGGCGGCGGGTAGAGCACGACATTCACGGCGAATGGAATGACACGGCAGGGCCATTTCTCGGGTTGACCAAACATCAGCGACAACGGCACGGTGAGGCCATGGTCGACATCGATCTCGTTAACCATGGTCAGGTCAAAATTATCCTGCACGACAGACTGCATGATGTGCCACGCAAGATCGGGGTGTCCTTGCACGTCCGGTACGGGCCGCGGTCCCCAGCCTTCATCGGCGGGTTTGAAGTCTTCACCGCACATCAATGCGAACGTGGGAACCAGGTCGAGACTGAAAGCCGATGCATGGTCATTGTAGACAAGGAAAACGACATCGGGCGGGTTCTCGGCGATCCATTGCTTGGAAAACTCATAGCCCTTGAACAGGGGTGCCCAGTAGTCACTGTCAGTCTTGCCATTGTCGATGGCGGCGCCAATCGCCGGTACATGCGAGGTAGCCACGCCTGCGGTAATTCTAGCCATTCGCCTTGTCTCCCTTGTACAGGTTGCCTTCGGGCGAACGCCCTCCTGCAAGCATCATTTCCCGGTACTCCTCTTTGCTAACCCCTGTCATGCTGGCGGCTGCCTGTTCGAAAGACTGGCCGTCACAGAAGAAAATCTTGCACAGGAAATAGATGTTGCCGCCGGTAGCGATCATTGCGTTATAGTCGCGATCGAGCACGGCCTGCTTCTGCGTTTCCGACATTTTCCATTCGTCGAGATAGGCGCGCTCATCGGCGCGAAAGCGCTCCCGGTTGTCCGCTTTCATCAGCGACATACAGAACTGGTTGAGGTGATATCCGTTGCGAGCCTGTTGTGCATCGAAGACTGTGGTGCCGGGTACGTCGGCATAAGGTTTGTCCAGAGCCATGGTTCTAAGCCTCCTCAGGCCAGTAAAGCCGCATGGGGTTACTGACGAGTAGTTTGTGTTGCAGATCGGTAGTCGTCGCAATGCGCGGAATGAAATCCACGAGATCGCCGTCATCCGGCATGTGCGACTTCAAATTCGGGTGTGGCCAGTCGGTGCCCCAGAGAACGCGATCGGGAAACGTTTCGACCACTCGTCGAGCGAAAGGAACGACATCACTGTAGTCCGGTGGACCGCTGCAAGATAAGCGGTCAGGGCAACTTACCTTGGACCAGATGTTGTCGTTGTCAGCTAGCAGGCGGATGAACAGATCAAACTCTTCGCCATCCGCGCTCTTGTTAACATCGGGCCGGCCCATGTGGTCGACCACCACGGTTGACGGCAGCGCCGAAAAAAAGTTGAAGTATTCCGGCAGGTCGCAGGCTTCGAAATAGATCACCACATGCCAGCCGAGTCGCTCGATACGGCCGGCGATCTCTTCCAGCGTATCAAGCGGCAGCGCATCAACCAGTCGTTTGACGAAATTGAAGCGCACGCCCCTGATACCAGCGTCGTGCAATGCGTCGAGTTCAGCGTCGCTAATGTCGCGCGTGACAGTCGCGACACCGCGTGCGCGACCCTGAGAATGCGCGATAGCATCAAGCATCGCGCGGTTGTCGCTGCCGTGACAGGTCGCCTGCACAATTACATTGCGTGCAAAGCCAAGATGGTCACGCAGTGCCCAGAGATCATCCTTCGACGCATCGCAGGGGGTGTATTTGCGTTCCGGAGCAAACGGAAATTCGGCGCCGGGGCCAAACACGTGGCAGTGCGCATCGACGGCACCCGCGGGCAAACGGAACTCGGGTTTGTGTGGGTCTGGGTGATAGACCAGCCAGTCTTCATCCATTGTGAATGGCGTTTCCTTCATCTCAACGGCCCTGTTGTTTGAGCAATGCGTCAAGACGAGGGTACACGCGCCGGGCATTGGCTTCGAATACCTTGTTGCGGTCTGCGTCACTCAGCTCGAGTGCGTCGACGTAGCGTTTGGTGTCGTCGAAGTATTGCCCGGTTTCCGGGTCGATGCCGCGCACGGCACCAACCATTTCCGAGCCGAACAGGATGTTATCCACATCAATTACCCGAAACAGCAGGTCGATGCCGGGTTGATGGTAGACGCAGGTATCAAAGTAGACATTGCGCATCACATGCTCGGCCAGTGGTGGTTGCTTGAGCATGTCCGCAAGGCCGCGGTAGCGGCCCCAGTGGTAAGGTACCGCGCCGCCGCCGTGCGGAATAATAATTCGCAGGTCCGGGAAGTCTTTGAACAGATCACCCTGAATAAATTGCATGAAAGCCGTTGTGTCGGCATTGATGTAGTGCGCGCCCGTTGCATGGAAGCAATCGTTGCAACTCGCGGAAACGTGCACCATGCCTGGCACATCAAGCTCAACCATTTTTTCAAACAGCGGGTACCAGCTACGATCCGTGAGCGGCGGCGAGGTCCAGTGTCCGCCCGATGGGTCGGGGCTGAAATTACAGCCGACAAAACCGAGTTCCAAAACTGAACGCTCAAGTTCGGCGACCGCCAGGTCAATCGGTGAACCGGCTACCTGCGGGAGCTGGCAAACACCGGCAAAGTACTGCGGGTAGAGTCCGACAACGCGATGGATCAGGTCGTTACAGGCACGTGCCCAGTCATCAGCCGTGGCCTGGTCACCGATGTGATGCGCCATGGCTGACGCGCGCGGTGAGAATATCGTCATGTCGGCACCGCGCTCTTTAAGCAACTTGAGCTGGTTTGCCTCGATGGTTTCGCGAATCTCATCGTCCGAAATTTCTGCTGGCGCTGGCTTCGGCAGCGCCGGGTTGGCAAGGCGCTCGATCTGTTTTTGCCGGTAAGCCTGATGCGCTTCAGGCGCGGTTGTATAATGTCCGTGGCAGTCGATGATCAATTCAGTTTCTCCAGGCAGTTATTACTGGGCGCCAAGCGGCCAGCAGCTTTCAGGAATGTAGACTTCGCCGGACATCAGCTTGCGCGCCGTGCGCAACAGCGTGGTGCGAGTGATGTCCACATCACCCGCGGTCCGGCCGAGCCCGATGCCGACGGTCAGGTAGCCGGTGGGGTGTTCGATGTCCATGTCGAGATCAGCAATCTGCGTGTCGACGTTGGCGATCCCGTCGGTCACCGTTCCCGGTATGGCACAGACTGCCGCAACGCTGGCGGCGCCGAGTACACCAATAGACTTGTGCACCCGGTGTGGAATAAAAGTGCGGGTGGAAATAACACCGTTGCCGACGGGGCGGGAGACAAGGCACATCTTGGGAACCGTTTTGTGCCGAACGTCGCCAAGGTTCATGCGTTCACCTGCCGTCAGCCGGATAGCCTCAAGTTGTTCTTTCAGGCGCTCATCCGCCTCCAGTTCATCCGGCGTCTCAAGGCCGGTCTTGCCGACATCACGCGCGCAAATCACAACGACGGGCATGCCATTGTCGACACAGCTCACCTCGACGCCATTAATTTCGTCCATGTGCGAGCCGGTCGGAAACAGCGCGCCACAACTGGAACCGGCGACGTCTTCAAAATCCAGCCAGACCGGTGCAGCGGTACCCGGCACACCGTCGATACTGGCGTCGCCCGCGTAATTTGGCTGCCCATCGGGCGTACTAATGTGGGCGACTGCGATGCTGCGGGTATTGACCATGTGGATTCGCACCGAGGTCCTGTGTTTATCGGCGTTGACCAGTCCCTGGTCGACGGCAAACTGCGCGACACCTGCCAGCAGGTTGCCACAATTCTGGCCGTCACTGACTTCAGCCTTGTCGACCACGACCTGCAGAAACAGGTAGTCGACGTCCGCGTCGTTGCGGCTGGGCGGGCCAACAATGGCCACCTTGCTGGTCAGCG
>TARA_R110002049_G_scaffold155109_7_pt1 | contig 10516 bp, 5 predicted proteins | sample TARA_R110002049 | Tara Oceans TARA_R110002049 (sample SAMEA4396941) | marine metagenome | biome: Polar Biome; feature: [SRF] surface water layer (ENVO:00010504); material: water (ENVO:00002006), including particulate matter (ENVO:01000060) such as... | depth 5 m
ATTTCTACCCATGACCAATTCTAATCCAAGCGTAGGAACATAGTCATGATCTATTACTAAGAAATTAGATTGAGTAACTTTTCCTTTATATTCAAAACCAATAACACTTGAAGATAAAGAGCCATCTTTTCCCCTTCCCAAATTATTATCAGCCCCCGAAACACTAAGAATATCAGGGCTTCCTTTTAGTTCATGCTTGAGCAAGTTTAGTGCCGCATAACTATCTTTTTTACCATTTAGCGGAAAGGAAATAACTTGTTCTTTATCATAGCCTAAATCTTTATTGCGCATAAACTCTATTTGACCGCGAAGTACCAAAGTACCTGAAATTAATAAAATAGCTATTCCAAATTGAACTACAATAAGAATATCTCGAATGCGGTTTTTACCATTAGTAAGTACCTTTCCTTTTAAAGATTGAATGGTACTAATACGACTCAGTAAAAGAGCAGGGTACCCCCCAACAACAACTGTTATTACAAAAACGACAGCAATAAGACTACCAAGTATTAAGGGTGTGGTCAATAATTGAAAGTTTGCCTCTGTTCTAAAAATTGTTTTAAAGTCATTAACCAACAACACACTTATCAGTAGACCAAGGCAAATGGAAATAGCAAAAACAAGCAAACTTTCTGACCAAAATTGAACAAACAATTGCTTTTTTTTAGCTCCTAGAGTTTTACGCATTCCTATTTCTTTAAGTCGTTGGGCACTCATAGCAATTCTCATATTAATGAAATTCACACACGCTATAAAAAGAATGAGAAAGGCAACACCTAAAATTAAATACGGCGTATTTCTACTAGTAACTGCATTTCCTTTTCTATAGCTAGTAAACCTATGGTCTTTTAAAGGCAAGAGTTTAAGCATTCTAAATAACCCCTTCTCATTGGCAACTGCACCATCTCGTTTTGCATTTTCAATAACTTCTTTATAGTGTGAACTCACAAAATTTCGCGTATTCGTTTCAAAGGTAGTTGCGGTTATGTTTTCTTCTAATTGTAGGTAAACTTGATGGTATTGGGCATTCCAAGAGTCTTTGGTTTGGTTGTACTCTGAATTGTTTTCAAACCGAATTGCCATTTCAAAACCAAAACTAGTATTCGATGGACTTTTTTTAGTGATAGCACCAATAGAAAAAGGCTTTTCGTTACCGTTTATCAATACGTTTATCGTTTTACCTATAACATTTGTACTTCCAAATAATTTTAGGGCGGCATTTTCACTTAAAACAACTGAAGTTAGATTTTGTAGCTCCTCTCCTTTTTTCCCCTGAAGAAGCGGAAAAGTAAACATTGAAAAATAGTTAGGGTCAACCCAAATAACGTCTAAGGTCATTTCCTTCTCGCCATTAATAACCAAAGCACCATCCTCTAAAACTCTAGTAATTTCTGCGATACCAGGGACCTCTTCTTTCAATGCTTCGGCAAAAGGCGTCGGTTGTGTGGTTCCCGCTTTTGAACCCTGTGCAGTTTGTTGTGCTGTATAAACCTCATAAATTCGATCTTTATTTTTATGAAAATTTTCAAATGAAAGTTCATAAAAGCTTGACATTGCTAATAAAATGGCAACGGCAAATGCAACAGAAAGACCTATTACATTTAAAAAAGTGAAAGTTTTGTTTCTTCTTAAATTTCGCAAAGCGATTTTTAGATAGTTTTTAAGCATAATTTTTTTTTATTCTATCCTTAATTCACCTCTCTAAAAGAGAGGGAGCTTTTTCATTCCTTTGGCGGAATCGATTTCCGGCAGGCTGGAGGAGTAATTTAAACCTTCTTAATCCCTTCTCTTCAGATGATTTAAGACCGAACATATCCTCTTATTTATACGCCTAATACCTTTTTCAATTCTGAAAACAGGTGTAAGTTTTATTGTATTTTCTGTATAGTTGTCTCACCTATAATTAATCCTTTACTTAATTCTGGATCTCCTGTATAGGCTACAGTTGCTTCTCCATAGGCCGTAACTTTTAATCTTTTAGCTACCTTTATGCGGTAACTTCCCTCACCATAGGCTGTAATTTTTGTGTTATTATTTTGTGCTCCAAGCGTATTAATTTTAGTTTCTCCGTAAGCCGTAATTTTTTGACTTTCTATAGATCCACTTTTTACCTCTAATAAGCTTTCACCATAGACCGTTGTATGTAGTTCTTGTAATTGCACTTCATTTAAATATACTTGAGATTCTCCATATATTTTTAAACGCAATTTACTTTGTACAAATGGACTTTTACACACTATGGTTTCCGAGCCACGTAAAGATAATTCTTCAATGTTTTTGTATGTAATAATAGCCTTTACAACGGTTCCCTTATATATAGATTTCTTTTGTTTATAGCCCTTATTGTAAGTCTTTTCATTTTTAGTGATCTCTTTAGCTCCATCTAAATAAACACGTAAGGTTTTCCTGGATACTTCAATATTTATTTTGTCTGCTGTAACTGTGCTATTTTCTACTGTTACACTTTCTGTTTCTCCTTCTACAAACGTTACTTGTATATGCGGACTAATAATAACCTTGGTAAAGGCTTCTACTTCTGTTCTATTAGATTGCGCTAGTACACCAGCTGCTAGTAATAAAAAAATTGCTGTTAGGTTTTTAATTCGTTTTCTAATCATAATTCTTAATTTATAAACCATCCAAAGGATGTAACGTGTGCTCCTAATTTTATGCCAAACATACAATTAACTGTTTATCAATTGCTTACATATTACAATCATTTGCTATTGTAAAAAAATTTTACACAAAGTGTCAATTATTTATACGGTTAACTTTTATAATTTCGATGCCTAGCGTAGAAAAAGTTTATTCTGTTCGCAAACTTTTCACAGGGTTTGTCGTTGCAGCTTTTATCGCCTGAAAACTTACAGTAACCAACGCTATAACAAGTGCAGATACACCTGCCAATGCAAATACAATCCAGCCTATATCAATCCTATATGCAAATTCTTGCAACCAATTTCTCATCATAAAAAATGCTGCTGGACAAGCTATAATTAATGCGACTACCACCAGTTTTAAAAAGTCTTTGGAAAGCATTTGAGTAATTCCAAAGACAGTTGCTCCCAATACTTTCCGAATTCCTATTTCTTTTTTTCTTTGTTCTGCTGTAAAGGCTGCTAATCCAAATAACCCCAGACAGGCAACAAAGATTGCTAACAAGCAGAAAATAAGACCAACCTTCGCAATTTTACGTTCTTGTGCATACAATTGTTCCATGTTTTTATCTAAAAAAGTATACTGAAAAGCAGATTCTGGAACTACTTTCCTAAAAGTACGTTCTAACTGCTCCAATGTATTAGAAATTGAAGCTTTAGTAACCCTTGCCAGTATATATGATTTGGGTTCTCTTCTACTATTATGAAAAGCGTAAGCTCCAATAGGCTTGTGTAGTGACGTAAAATTAAAATCGTCTACAACCCCAACAATTTGTGCGTTATCTCCAAGCTGCATATGTACTTGTTTTCCTATTGCCTCTTCCAAAGTAAACCCTAAATAATCTATAGCCTTCTTGTTTAACACAACATCTACAATGGTATCTGTATCTTGTTTTAGCAGCGGAAGGTTTCTACCTGCCAAAAGTTTCAATTGTAAAACATTAATAATACTAGCATCTGAAAAATTGGTTTGTATACTTTTCCCGTTTTCATCACTGTCACTTTTATGAATTGAACGCCCACTAACTTCCATTCCTGGAAAACCTTGAGCCATACCTACTTCTGATAGACTACTAAGTTTTTTAAATTCTTGCAACAATGTAGTTTTACTCTCATTCTTTGCAATAGCATTAGTAGAAATGGCAATTACGTTTTCTGGATTATACCCTAAACTTTTGTTTTGCATATATTGCAACTGCTGATAGACTACCAACACCCCAATAATTAATAGTATTGATGCTGTAAATTGTAAGATTACCAACCCTTTCCTAATAGCAACATTTCCAATGCTTCTATTCGTAGGTTTTAAAATTGAATTAGGCGAAAAACGAGACAAGTAAAAAGCAGGATAAGAGCCCGACAGCAAGGTTGTAAATAACCAAAAACAGAATAATCCTATTAAGAAATCTGTTCGAAATAAGAAATCTAATTCTAAATTTCCATTTGTCAGCGTATTAAATATTGGAATAACAACAATAGCTAATAAAATCCCAATACACAAGGCCAAAAATGTGATTACCCCTGTCTCCGTATAAAACCTATAAATTAAATTCTTTGTTGTGGCGCCTAATGTTTTATTTATACCCACATCTTTTGCTCTCTTTTGAGACCTAGCCGTCATCAAATTCATATAGTTTACACAGGCAATTAACAGAATAAGAATTCCTAAAAAAGATAAATTTTTAATTTCTTTAATATTCCCAACACGAGAGGTGTATGAACTTGTATAATCCGAAGAATAGAGATGAATGCGTTCCAGTGGTTGTAACGAGAGTGTAAACCATTGTCCTTCTTTGTCGACATTCTTATCCAAAATTTGCTGCATTTTACTTTCAGTAGAAGGTATAGATACATTGTTTTTTAATTGAATATAGGTTTCAAAACTAGAATTTCCCCAACTTGGATTCTTGAAAAAATAGGTCGTATTAAAAGAGGCAATAGCGTCACAGTCTATGGTGCTATTGGGTTTAAAATTTTCAAATACTCCCGTAACTTCTAGCTGTGTTTTGTTATCTACTGTAATGGTTTTTCCTATTGGGTCTAGATCTCCAAAATATTTTTGTGCAGTACTGCTAGATATCACAACGGTATTGGGCCTTTCTAAAGCCGTTTCAGAATTTCCTCTTATAAAATTAGTTTTAAAAATAGAAAACAATTCTGCATCACACCAATACAATCCTTTTTCTAAAAAATTATTTTCATTAGCTTGTACAAAGGCCGTTTCTCCAAAACCGTGTTTTAACATTCGTGCAGCATACTTAACATCTGGGATTTCACTTTTCATTGCAGGAGCCAATGCCGCAGGAGCCGTACAAAAAACCTCTTTGTCAAACATATCACCAGTAGTATGTACTAACGCCCTATAGATATTTTTTTTATTTTGATAATGCCCATCAAAACTTCTTTCAAAAGTAATAAACGAAAAAAGCAGAATAACAATGGTTAACCCAATTGAAAGCCCTAAAATGTTTAACACAGAAAACATTTTATTCGTTTTTAAACTCCGCCACGCTATTTTAATATGATTTTTAAACATCTTTTTTGATTTGATTGATGATGAACTCTAATTGTTTCTTTTTCTACTGTTTCTTTAACACCTCCCATAATCCCTCCTTTTTAGGAGGGAGAGTTAATAAATTACTCGGTCCGTAAGCTTTTTAATGGCTGCATTAAAGCCGCACCAATAGATTGATAACTTATGGTGATTATGGCAATAACCAATGCGATGACCCCAGCACCTACAAAGACTTCCCAACCAATCACAATGCGATAAGCAAAATCTTCTAACCACCTACTCATTACATACCATCCAATTGGTGTTGCAATTAGGATTGATATTCCGATCAGTTTCAGAAAATTCAAGGTTAATAGTTTATAAATACTCTTAAAGGGAGCCCCCAATACCAGCCGAATACTAATTTCCTTCTTTCGTTGTTCTACCATAAAAGCAGAAAGTGCAAAGAGGCCTAGACAAGCAACCATAACTGCAAACAAGGCAAAACTGTTAAAAATCTTACCCATCCGTTTGATATCTGCATGCATTTGAGCAAATTTTTGATCTAAAAACGTATAATTAAAGGTTTGGTTGGGTACATTTTTTGCCCAAATAGAGCCAATAGCCGTTAAAGCTTTGTCAATTTCTCCATCATTCAGTTTAACAGAAATGGCGCCATTATCAGTACCAATCACAAGTGCCAATGGTGTAATGTCTTCTTTTAAGGACTTGAAATGAAAATCTGAAAGTACACCCACAATGGTCCAATCCCTTCCATTGGAAATTTGCTTTCCAATGGGGTTCGCATACCCAAGTATGCTAGCCATTTTTTCATTAATGATGATGGACTGAATTGAATCTGAAGCAAATTCTTCAGAAAAATCACGTCCTTTTGCTAACTGCATGCCTAAGGTTTGTATATAGTCATAATCTACCCGCCATATTTGGGTAGGGATTCCTCTTTCTTCATTTCCTTCATCCGATTTTCGAAATGTATTCCCGTTTCGTTTGGTTCCTTCAATCGGCAAATAATCGCTTGTGGTTACTTGCTGTACCATAGGCAATTGCAACAACTGATTTTTAAAACTAGCCGATTTATTCCCTAGAATAGTGCTACCCTCTAAAATCACTACTTGCTCTTTTTTGTAGCCAAGTTCTTTAGTAACTATAAAATTCATCTGTTTATAAATGATAAGTGTCCCTATAATCAAAATAACGGATGTAGTAAATTGGAAGATGACTAATCCGCTGCGCAATCGACCGCTTTTACTTCCCGTACTAAGGTTTCCCTTAAGAACAGCTATTGGTTTAAAAGCTGATAAATAAAAGGCGGGATAAAGCCCTGCAATGAATCCGATACTTAGGGCTGAAACTAAAATTATTAGAAAGAACCATAACGATTGCCACGGCATACTCACAGATTTCATAGCAATGGCATTAAAAGATGGCAATAGCAACCAAGCCAGTACAACTCCTAACACAAAAGATAGTATACTAAACAAAATGGATTCGGTTAAAAACTGAGAAACAAGATTACTTTTATAAGCGCCTATGGTCTTGCGCAAGCCTACTTCTTTAGCCCTATTGGCCGATTTTGCTGTAGATAAATTAATAAAATTGATACAGGCCAATACTAAAATAAAGCCTGCAATTGCCGCAAAAAGCCATACAAACCGTATATCCCCATGGGGTAAACGATCCCCCATTTTTAGGTCAGATTTTAAATGTATATCCCCTATGGGTTGTAGTTTGTATTCTATGGTTTTTAATACCTCAATAAAATCTGGAGCACGACCCCTTTCCATTTGTGCTGGAATCACATAATTCTCTATAATGGAAAACATTTTCTTTTCTAGTTCCTGAACATTTGCTTTATCATCAACCATAACATAGGTAAAATAGTTTTGATTGGTCCAACTCATGTTTGTGTCTTCTATGGGAAGGATAAAGTCGAATTGTAAGTGTGTATTTACAGGTATATCTGTCATTACGCCACTAATTGTATACGGTTTAGCCGTGTTATTATCTAAAATGATGCTTTTTCCCAAGGCATCACCATTAGGGAAATAGATCGCTGCCTTACTTTTAGAAAGGATCAAACTTCCTGGTTCCGTAAGTGCACTGGTACTATTGCCTTGTTCTAAATTAATCTCTAGAATTTCCAATACATCTTGACTTGCAAAAACAAACCCATCCTCAAAATTATTTTGTGATTGCCCAGCTACTCGTAGTCCTCTTTTTCCAGCGCCAAACAGCTCACTGGTATTTACCTTCCCCGCCTTTTTAATTTCTGGGAAATCTGAAGCTAAGGCATCTGCAAAGGGCAATTGAAAATGAACGCTTTTCATCACCTCTCCGTTCATTTCACCCTGCATGACAACCCTATAAATATGGGCTCCGTTTTTATAATGTTTATCATACCCCAATTCATCTTTTATAAAAAGGGCAATGAGCAAACATGCAGCAATACCTACTGCAAAACCCCCAATTTTTATACTCGTAAAAAGTTTTTCCTTCTTAATACTCCGCCATGCTATTTTAATATGATTTTTAAACATCTTTTCTGATTTGATTGATGATGAACTCTTCTTGTTATTTTACTACAATTTCTTTAACACCTCCCTTAGTCCCTCCTTATTAGGAGGGAAGTCCCAGCGTGTGATTTTATTCCGTTCGTAAGCTTTTTATCGGGTTTGTTGTTGCTGCCTTATAACTTTGCCAACTTACCGTTAACAATGCAATAACCATAGTAAATAGCCCCGCCAAGGCAAAAACCCACCAACTTAAACTTGTTTTATAGGCAAAATTTTCTAACCATTTACTCATAGCGTAGTAAGCTATTGGACAAGCGAGAACAAAAGCCACCAAAATCCATTTCACAAAATTTTTATTAAGCATTAGCATTATTTCATTAATGGTAGCCCCATTTACTTTTCTAATCCCTATTTCTTTAGTTTTACTTTCAGTAATAAACAAACTAATAGCAATCATTCCTAAAACTGATATAATGAGTATTATAACCGTAAATGCCTCTAATAAGCGTTTTAACTGTAGCTCTTTTTTATAAGTGTCTTTATAATTATATGTCCTAATATACCTTTCTAATAAAGCTTCATCTTGGACTCCTTTGCTCTTAAAGTAATTTTTTAGTTCGTTTTTTAATTCGTTTTTATATTCAGGGTTGTATAGTACTTGAAAAATATTAGGGTAGCCTGTAAAATCAAACCCAAAAATTGTAGGCTGAACAGGGTAGTAAAGAGGAGTATTATAAACATCTTTAAAAACTCCAATAATTACAGCTTTTTCTGATGGAAATGGGAAATTATGATTTGTTATTATTGTACCTGTTGGGTGTTTAAGATTGGCTTTTTTTACAAAGGTTTCATTAACCAATACTTCAATCATTGAATTATTATCCCTGCGTTTCTTTCTTCTTTGCCCACTAAAATGATCTTCTACATTTGTTGACAGAAGTGATGGGTTTAAGTTTTTTCCCAGTAATAATTCTATCTTATGAGTTTTTAGATAGTTATTATCTCCTTGTAAAACCATAGCCTCTATTTCTTTTTCTTGCTCTAAAAGTTTAGTTGTGCTTAATTGAAAATCGTTTCGAAATAGAGTCTGTCCTCTTGCCACTAGTTTTACATAACTTTTAGATTCTAGTAGATTTTTAATCTCATCTGAACTTCCCAAGGTAGGAACACTTATAATATTATCAACATCAAAACCAATATCTTTACTTTGGATATAGCCTATTTGTTTTTGTATTGCTAGCACAGCTATAATAGTAGCCATACTTAATACTAATTGAAACCCAATAATGTACTTATTTAAATAGTTAAACGTGTTTTTCAAATTTGTATTGATAATTAAAACAATGGTACTGTACGATAGTAAAAATTCGATAAAACCCATAAACAGACCAATAACCAAAATGAGACAAAAGAAAGTAAGTAAAATAACGGTATCTGTTGATAATGACAAGACATAATCAAACCCTATTAATTCTGATATGTATGTGTTTAACAATGGAAAAGTAGCAAATGCAATTATTACCGCAATAAAAACGTTTAAAACAGATTCTAAAATTAGTTGAAGTAAAATTGTATTTTTTGAGGCACCTAAACAACGTTTTGTTCTAAATTCTTTTATTCTAGAACTATTAAGCCCTATATTCATAATAATATAGTTTAAGCCACCAAAAATCAACACCAATATTCCAACAAATGAAATAACTTTAATAAATTGTAAAGACCCTTTTTTCACTTGGTCTTGTACATCATTTGAGTTAAAATAAACAGTATCCAATCGCTGTAAATAAAAAGGTGTTTTTTCAGTAATTTTATATCCTTTGGCAACCCTATTTCTTTCTTCAAATAATTCATCACTAATTTTGGTTGCCAATAGTTTTGTATCAGCTAATGAAGGAGCGTATAAATATAAACTTGGTGACCATATGCCCCATTCATTAACATTTCCCTTTTCGTAAACCTTAAAGTTTATAATGGCTTCTGCTTGTATTGTAGATGTTTCTACAAAATTTTCAATAATACCAACTACTTCTACTGCTCTTTTGTCTTTTGATTCATATGTTGAAACTGTTAGTAATTCACCTATTGGATTTTTATTATTAAATAGTTCCTTAGCTATTTTTTGTGTTAAAAAAATGCCGTTAGGAGTTTCCTTAAATTTTTCAAGACTTCCTTCTATAATTGCGAAATTAAATAGTTCAAAAAATGAAGGGTCCGCATAAGCAAATTGTCTTAAGTTTGATGTTCCTTTAAAATGAAGCTCAACAGGTTCTTTATGTTCCAACCTTGTATAATCTTTTACCTCTGGGATTTTTTCTTTTAATAAGCGTCCTAATGGATTGGGAGATATATCCATTTTATAATTAGAATTACCCCACTTAGTGGTTACCCTATAGATTTCTTTTTTCTTTGTATGAAAGCTATTAACACTTAATTCTTTGTACACAAAATGATAAATATGAAATGAGGCTATAATTGCAATGCTCATACCTAATATAGAAACAGTATAGACTTTATAGTTTCTAAACATTCTGCGGATATACTCTTTTAAAATTTTTAAAATCAACATATTTTGTACTATTTAATTTCTATTCTTGTGTGGAGTAATAAAATGTTACACCTCCCTTAGTCCCTCCTTTACTTCGACTTCGCTCAGCACAAGAGGAGGGAGACCTAAAGAATTACTCTGTTCGTAAACTTTTTACTGGGTTAGCAATTGCCGCTTTAATAGCTTGAAAACTCACAGTTAAAAGTGCTATACATACTGCTACTATACCAGCGATAATAAATACCCACACATTAATTTCTATTCGATAAGCAAATCCTTCCAGCCA